>BNJU01000374.1_pt1 | contig 217767 bp, 255 predicted proteins | sample 8539281 | NCBI WGS metagenome assembly BNJU01 (sample SAMD00202456, study PRJDB9452) | human saliva metagenome | isolation source: human saliva | place: Japan
CTAGAGTATTCCTAAAATGATTTTCAAAATTAATATGGAAGCTTTTAGCTAGGTGGTCAACTTCAGAGTAGACAAGATTTTTTTGTTTCATTTGTGTCATTCCTATACTAAAAGGGGAGTATTATGTAGATAGAGGCTGTTATGCTTTGGTGTTATTCTGCCTAAGATTGATGATTCTATTGATTTTTCTGAGGGAGTTACCTATGTTGAAGAGAAGGTAAAGCATATAACTATAAATAGTAAAGCTCCAAAAATCTGGGACAATACTGAGACTGTAGACAAATAGGACTGTTGCACTAACAAAAATTAGACAGCTACATATTATTGAAAGTAGAGGATATCCTTTTGAAAATAATAGGCTTTCTATGATTAAGGCAAAAGCAGGTAGCAAAAGAGTTAGAATGATAATAATAAAAGATGAAGCGTTGTGTATCATCTAGCATCAAGTTACCCAATGATTTACCTAGGTAAAAACGAGAATCACTTCCCCCAGGGATAAATCAATTCTCTTGTCAAGGGACTAACTAGGATTAGGGTGTCAAATAATGAGAAAGCCGCCCATCTCCAAATAGGGAAAGCCCATTCTTCCTCAGATAATTCGTTCTGAGTTCTTTCTTCAGTTAATTCTAATTTGATTGTCATCAATATGTACCTCTTTTGGAAAGTCGTTATTTTGATTTAAGATATACCATCCATCTGGTAGTTCAGAGTTTTTTAGTACCTGTTCTAATTGAGAATGTAAGTCAATTTCTTTAGTCGTGGAACCAGAAGGAAAACTCAATTGGACAGTAAGTTGTTTGTTTCGTAGAGCATCTTTAAGTGAAAAATCATAATAGCCACCTAGCGCTTTAGAATGTCCCCTCTCATAAGTATAGAGCGTCGTGTATGGTACAGGTTCTATCTGAACAATAATATTTTTTAAATCTTTCTCGGTACTTAAAGCTTTAGAGATATCATTGATAAATTTTTGATTTCTAGGGTTGATTTTAATAGACTTTTTAATAAAGTCGTCCCCATATTCTCTTTCATCAGGTAAAATCTTATATTCACTATTTTGGCGATTAAAATCTGAGTCGCTTTTCTGTTGGGCTGGCAATGTAAAGATAGAGTAAATCTTGAATATGGAGAGGAAGTTGAGTATTTACATGTTCTGTTTTTGTTATTAATAGTCTCTTGATAATCAATATGGAAAATCAGGTAATGTTTAACCTCATCTTCTTTATTCATACGATAAGTAATTTTATCTGCCCATCCGATACCAGTTATCTGCACTTTTCCTTGAAATCCACGAGTTTTATAAAACCCTCTAATATTTTCTTGAGCATTGTAATAGAAAAAGATAGCAATCATGGTCAATAATAAAATCAAGGGCATAGTAATTTTAAGGTATTTGAAGTTATTTTTTACCATATTAGTTCTGACTCTCCTTAACTAGTAGGTTGTAATCTTTTTGACTTTTAATTTCCTCGAGGTGTCCAGTCGTTGTATCAGTGCTTGTAAAATACCAATAGATATCCTCCTTATCTGGTGTTAACTCTTTTTGTAGTTTAATGGCATCATCCAGATTAAGTGAGTCAGTTGTTACAATAATTAAGCTAGATCTTTTTTTGAGTGATTGGTCACTGTATTTGTTATCATCTTGATCTTTGTAATCAGCAAAATTTCTTTCTTTGGTCCAGATAAGGGGCATGGAGTTGATAGTGAGGGGATCATCTTTATGACCTACAGAAAAATTATCCTTTGAAAGGAGATAGCGGTAAGGTTTAGCAAATCCGTAGTATTGACTGACTCTTTCTGGTTTGGTTTTAGTTGCCTTATGGGTGCGTAAATTGACATAGAATACTCTTTCGTTATCATAGGATGAAAATTTCACAAACTCATCCTTACCATCTGAGTACATGGTATTATCCATGGAACCGGGATCATCATATCCTAGTTTCTTAGCAAGGTCTAGTACATTAATAGTGTATCCTTTTCCAGTATCTTTACCAAGCTGATAATAGTGGATAATATCATAATTTTTAGAGTCCTTCTTGTGTTTAGATGCTTTATACCTAGATTCTTGGAAGGCTAGATAGGTGCGACCGACGGCTAATTGACTTCTCTCCAGTGCTTTTTCATTTCCAAACTTAACACCTAAAACGTTAAAGTTTCCAATTTTGACGTTTTGAAAGGATGTTACAGTAACTTTTTTGTTAGTATAGTCGTAAAGTCTATCGTCTAAAGAATAATCGGCCTGAAGTCTATAACCATAGCGAACGAATGTACCTGTAAGTAGAATGGTTATAAAAATAAGGAGATAAACATGCCACATACGCCATCTAAATGTTTCTATTTTAGTCATAGGAGATCCTCTTTGAGTAATAGAAAAACCATGAAAATCTTATTTTCATGGTTTTTTTAATTCAATTATTTTACTCAGTAAGAATCAGAGAGTACGTCTGAAATTAAATATTATCTTGATCAAAATTATGAGATTTTAGTTGAAATAGAAGAGGTTGATTACTTCGATACGGACTTTAACAGAGCATCCCATCGACTTTCTTTGGCTGAAATAACTGAAATTGTTAAATATCAAAGTATGGGACAATGTTTGAAGCAACTACCAGAAGGCATAGGAAAAGGTGAAAGGGAATATTGGGAAAACAACTATAAAAGAGATAGATAAAGGGCTATTTTGATTGTTCACGAGAACCAAAATCTGATATTGCTTTTGTAGATATGAGATTTTTCTATGCTAGTGTTGAGTGTGTGGAACGTGGATTGTATCTTTTAAGGACCTCGCTTTGTGTGATGAGTAGAGCAGATAATTCAAACGGACTTTATCTTAGCTTCCTCTCCAATGTTCAAGAAAGTCTTTTGAGCACTACAAGAGGCGAAGTCACAAACTCCGCCTCCTTCTACATATTTTTTGTTATAATAGAATATTTTATTTGAAATATCAAGACTTATGCTTGATAAAGCTAGAAAACTTACCCTTTTCCAGCAAGAATATCTGATACTTTATACAATCCTGGGGAATATGTCCGACCAAATAGTTTTTTCGTCAAGGCATTAAACGTATAATGGTCATCTAAAATCAAGACTTCGTCATACGTTTTTAAGAGTGCAATAAAGTCATCGTCTGTTAAATTGGAACCATCTCTAGTATCGATATTTTCATTGCTGAGGTAATAACTTGTTGCGCTGTCGCTGTATGATGCCATTAAATCTAAAAATTCTTGGTCAACCGACACAAAATTTTCTCTAGCATCAACATTGACATCCCACAGATAATAACGACTAGCATATTGGACAAAAATAATTATCTACATTCTCCTTATCTGCTGTTACAACCAAAATTCTATCCGTTGACGAATTACTCTGACTTCCAGTAAACTGATGAATTTCTTTTACGACCTCGTTTGTTTCCTGATTGTTATTGTAAACAATGCTATTATTTTCTGACAAGAACATTCCAATGGCATAAACTGTCAAAAACAAGGCTCGCGTATTGGTACAAGTGTTTATTAAATAAGCTCTTGTAAGACCTAGCATTACGTTTACTAATGATTTTTTCATACAGACACTTGTCCATTACCCATGCTAAAGCCATGGTCAAACAACCAAAAGCAAAGATAACGATGCTCGAAGCATAGCGCTCAAATCCTGCTAATTCTAACGCTTCATCAGTCGGCATTGCTGTCAGATACATGAGTAAAATGCCAATATAGTAAGTCACAATCGAAATATCAACAAATCCCCAAGTCAACAAGACAAATTTCTTATATTTCAAACGAATACCAATCACAATAAAGGCAATCAGCATAATCAGATTGATTATCAAAATTCCATTGCTTGCCAAACTGTCAAACGTAAACACCGATTTGACAAAAAGAGTGATAATTTTTTGTGGGTCGCCTGACAGATTTCCAGTCAATATCTGATCAAGTTCTGACATGGACACCGCATGCTTGGCACTTGAGGCATTTGGGAAATTATCCGTCACATGCTTTTGCCAAATAACAAAAGGAAGACAGCTGACTAGCAAGGTCATTATGAGCAGCACTAGTGCTTTTAAACGTGCTCTTTTACGAACAAGTAAACGCACAATACAAACCACATAAACTACTAAAACGAGAGCGACAAAGAAAAGTCCACTTACTTTGACGATACTTAATAATCCAAGAATTACCGCCGTATTTAGCGACAAAAGCCAGAAACGATTACGATAGACAAAACAACCTGCTATGGCTGCCAAGGCCAAGGCCGGAAGCAGAAAATCAACCAGCAAATTATTTAATCGAATAGCAACGTTGAACGTATTAAAAACAGCAAACGAAGCAAAAATCATGCTAACCATTAAGACACGTCGATCATCACGAAGTGCCGCAAACATGGCATAAAGACTGGAAGCAATCAAGAAGAATTGCCCGACCAACATACTACCTTCTGAAAAGCCTACGATAGTCGTGAAAAAATAAATGAAAAGTGAACTTCCAACAGGATAGGTATAATAACTAATAATCGTATCCTGCTGTGTTGGCAAAGCATTATTGATATGGAAAAATTTTACAATCGTTGCCCAATGCGTAAAATTATCATAATGTAAAAGCGGTGAATGCCAGAGCGTTATTCCAAACAAAAGCAAATAAGCCATCATTCCAAGCGCAATATAATCAAGTCTCCTAAAGCGATATTTCTTTTTCCATACCGCCCAAAGATAATAAAGACTCAAAAGACAGCCCAAAACAGAAATGGCATACACGGTCTGCAACATAAAGCCTAACAAACTACCAAGGTACAATACCAATGTAATGACTGAAAATGTAAACACCCATGTCAGACTGCGATTCATCTTCACAGTATTACGGAAAAAGGCATTGTACCCCATGGTAATCACAAAGAACAACAGTAATCTAGCAATACTAATCATACTCTCCCTCTCCATTCATTTGCTAAGGCTTTAAAAGCAGGTAAGCTATCCAAATCCGCTAAATTGGTAACTCGATAAAGCGATTCGTCTCTATCAATATCATAGGACACAAAAGTCAACTGAATTGGCAAATCTTTGTAGGTAAATGCGACATTCGGTCCTTTTTTAGGATTTGTCAATTTTCCAGAAAATGTCATGTAATAATAATCTGTCTTTCTAATCTGGCATTTTTTTCCAGCAACCTGAACCTCTTCATTAACACGAACTTTCGGAAAAGCTACTTGGTCATAGGCTGAAACAGGACGTTCATTATTTTGGAAACGTTGACTAAAGTTCTCAAATAAATCATCCCATGTTGTCATCCAAGGGTCTTTTTCCTTCGGAAGATTGTGATTAATGCGGTCATAAATGTACTGATAAAATTCGCGCTTATCAGCTTCAGGAATTTCTGAAAATTGAACGCCGTAGCGCCAACCATTATCAATCGCAAACACGAACAACATGACCTTTTACCCTCGCATGGTAATCACGTGATTGCAAATTAAGCGTCAGTTCTTTTTCTTTCGGCAAATACAATGGTAAATCCGTATAGAATGAAATCCCCGTTTCTGAAATATCACAGACTCTCACTTGGTAAGAATCATCATCAACCTCAATAACCATAGCTTCATCAACAGTAAAACGCTCACTTGAGCGATAAATCGGACGACCAAGCGCACAGAAAATCGCAAAGGTCAAATTGATGATATGATAAATCAACCAAAAACTGATAATACTTCCATAAAAAAGCTCTGAACCAAATTTTCCATAGTTAAAAGTCACCAACCCATAAACGGCTAATCCCCATAAAACAAGATAAGGAAGCGCATAAAGGTACAACGTCCACGACGTATCATTTCCCTTACGTGTCACCTTAAATTTTTTATCGCTAATGCCAAAGGACTCCAACATCATGGGAATAAACAAATACGGAGCAAAAATCGTTTCCACAATTTCTCCCCAAACCTGTGTTCGGTATTGTTTTGAGACTTCTCGCATTGACAAGTGTGTCAATGCGTAACTTGGCAACCAGAATAGGAACAGTAGCCAGATATTTGACACCACCACACGCACATGGAAAACCGTATATAAAATCGGTGCCAAGATATACAATAACCGTCTAAAGAAAGACCACCAATAAAGATAGCCATTAATATAAACAATTCTTTGCCCCTTTGTCAATTTGGGATTAAAGAAGATATTCATATTGTAGCTACTGCGAATAACGCCACGTCCCCAGCGCGCGCGCTGTTTGATGACACTCTTCAAATCTGTTGGCGTTAACCCGCTAGCCATTGGACTTTTCGTCGAATAATTTACATAACCAGCCGCATTCATCCGAACACCTAGCTCGAAATCCTCCGTAATGGTATCTGTCGGAAAACCACCAACATCTTCAATCGCCTTGCGGAAAATAACCGTATTAGACCCCGTATAAACCGCTGCACCGTGCGAATTATTGCAAACATTAATTTCTTTGGAAAAGAAATCTTGTTCGTTTGGTAAGGTTGATTCTGAAAACAAGTTAAATTGGAAAATATCAGCATTGTAAAAACTTTGTGGCGTTTGAATCAAACCAACTTTTGACTTATCATAATCGTCACCATTTTCATAAGCCTCAACTTGTTCAACAAAATAAGGCACAGTTTCCAACAGGAATTCACGATAAGGAATCATATCCGCATCAAATGTCGCCACCAAAGGTGATGACGTCTGACGTAAAGCATTATTGTAGTTTCCTGATTTGGCATCTTTATTATCCGCCAAACCAAAATAACCAACACCAAGCTCATCAGCCAATTTGGCAACTTCTAGACGATTGGTATCATCACAGACGTAGATATGCACCTTAGACTTATCAGGATATTCCATAAAAGTACAGGCATTAATCGTCTTATAAAGCAACTCTGGATCCTCATTATGCGTTGCAATCAAAAACATCCACATCTGGGTAACGCTCCTTAGCAATCTCAGGCTTTTTCAAGTTCAAAGTCCTTTTGCTTATTCCAAATGAGAATGTAGCCTGTAATGGCTGAAACTACCTCACTTCCCCACAATAAAATCCCAAAGATCAGCGCAAACCATGAATCATGCCACGGAATAGTCGCCACCAAACGCCAAGTTAAATAAAAGGCAGTCGTTACAAATGCAACGAAATAGAGTATCCTCTTATTAGCCTTCATTCTCGCCTCCACTAAAAATCAAATGTTTTTGCACAAAATAACTGACAAAGAAAAGTGTACCGTCAACTAAAATCTTCACCAATGAAATTGGCAGCGTCGTCAAGGCATTTCCTAGAACTGTTACCAATAAACTTGACAAAACAATCTGTACTACCACCAAAGTGAAGTATTTTATCGCACTATTTGATTGACCTCGTTTAAAGACCACCTTATGATTCAAGGTGAAATTAACAACAGATGATATCACACGCGCTAAAATCGAAGCTAACGTCACCGCACTAAAACTCAATCCATTAAACAAAGAAATTAAAATCGTAAAAGCAACAATATCAACCAAGAAGGAAAACAATGCTGAAAAAATGTACTTGAAGAAAACCTTGTAAATTCTAATCGAGTCACGAATCGCATCAAAATGCGACGACTGATTTTCATCCAAATAAATCGTTGCAATGCCAACTTCACAAATCAGAATATTGTCCTCTTTTGCCTCAAGTAACATATTCATCTCAAATTCATACCGTTCACCCTCCACGGTTAAGAGTTTTGGCAACCATGACATAGGAATCACACGAAGTCCCGTTTGCGTATCAGAAACGTGCACACCTGTCATAGCTCCCAAGACGTCTCTTGTCAATAAATTTCCAAATTTACTACGTAAAGGAACAGATTTTTCAAATGTTCTAACACCCAGCACCAAACTATCAGGATGTTGCAAAAATTCAGCCAAACATTTCATCATGTCTTCGTAGGTATGTTGACCATCAGAATCAATCGTCACAATTCCTTTGGCATTAGGAAAATTGTCCAAAATATATGAAATAGCCGTTTTTAAAGCACGACCTTTTCCTTTATTATCAGCATGTCTTTGCAAATGACATGCATAGTTACTCTGCGCTATTGCAAATAACGGTGCAAAATCAGCTCCACTACCGTCATCGACTAGAATAATGTCAAACATTTGATTTTCCTTATCCCGAATATTTTTCAAAAGTTCCAACAAACGGTCATCAGGTTCATAGGCAGGAATGACAATAACAACATCTTGAAACATCATCGACGTTCTCCTTTCTGACTTTTATTTTCGTACATTTTCTTATCAGCTATTGCAAATAACGGTGCAAAATCAGCTCCACTACCGTCATCGACTAGAATAATGTCAAACATTTGATTTTCCTTTCTGACTTTTATTTTCGTACATTTTCTTATCAGCTATTGCAAAAAAATCAACGAAGTTTTTATGTGATTGATAAGAGTCCGTATAAGCACCTAAAGATGCTGTAATCCCCATATCTTTGAGAGTCATTTCTGCTTGAACAAGTTTTATTAAAAATTCAGCTTGATTTTCAGAAACTCCAGGGAGTAAAACCGCAAATTCATCTCCACCTAACCTTGCTATTACAGCACTTTCAGGCATTATCTTCGTTAAAATATCACCAAATTCAATTAGAATCTTATCTCCCGTAGCATGTCCAAAGGTATCATTTGCTTCCTTGAATTTATCCAAATCAGATATAATAACCGTAATTTGTTCTTCTTTACGTGTCAGACATTCCTCAAAAGCAAGCTCAATATATCGTCGATTATGAACCCGTGTTAAAACATCTTCGTATGCCATCCTCTGTATTTCAAGTTCATGAAGTCTCTGCTCTGTAACATCAAGAACAAAACAAAAAACACCAATCACTTTTTGGCGATTGTTATAAATGGGAGAATACATATTTTGCCAGTAAAGCGTTTTGTCGCCTGTCTTAATAGTATCCATAAATATAAATGTTTCACCCTTTTTCGCACGATCAACATTTGCTTTTAAACGCGCAACATCTTCACTATTAAGATAATTCATTGGAAAGTCACCAATTTTGGGAGTGAAATAAAAGATTTCTTCCATGAGCCGAATATCATTCTTATTAACCGCAATAAAACGATAATCTAAGTCTACAGCATAGACGTTAATAAGTTTCGAACTCTGTAAGATAAAGTGGGATAGCATATGCTGTCTTCGATTAAGGTAAGATGCTAGGGTCCAAAGAACTAGTATTCCTATAAAGATTGCTAAAACGATGGGATTATCATGATCAATCAAAACATCATCATACACTAAGCGCATTAATAACATTAACGCAGCAAAAATACTTAAGTACGTTAACAATCTTTGATGCTTGATTAAAAAATCACTTACTTTTCCTAATACCATTACAGCTTCACCATTCTAAGTAGTTTTAATACCTTCAGCATCCAAACTGTCTGTAACAAAACGTCCTGTAAAACCACCGATGAAGCCCGTAGCAGTATTGTCAATTCCTAAACGTTGTAGAATACGGCTGACATTAATACCCTTACCGCCAGCGAATTTATCATCACTCTCTATACGGTTAACTTCACCAATCTCTACCTTGTCGATACGAACAATGAAGTCGATTGATGGGTTTAGCGTCACAGTATAAATCATACTTCAATAACCCTCGTTCTCTCTTTTAATTATTTAAGGAGCCCTTCTTCCGAAGCATTTGTGATTATGGTTACTTTCTCAACCTCGGCTACCTTAGCATAGGTAACCTGACCAAGTTTAGAAGCATCAGCTAGAACATAGGCTTTTTGCGCATTAGCTATCACTGTTCGTTTAATGACCGCCTCTTCCATATCTGGCATTGTGAAATAATTGGCATCAACTCCATTAGCACCAATGAAAGCACAATCAAAATTCAGTTGTCTGATTTGTTCCAGAGCTGTACTTCCAATAGAGGCATCTGTTGAATGTTTAACCTTACCACCAATAATCCTAGTACTAATACCGAGATCTACCAGCTTAACAGCATGATGGATAGAATTAGTCACAACCGTCACCTGACGATTCATTTCCTCTGGATATGGTGAATATTTGTCATAAGTTCTAAGCCCAGCCTCAACGTGACCAATACTTACTTTATTGTAAAATGCAACCAATCCAGCAGCAAAAGTTGTTGTAGTATCACCATGAACTAAAACCAAATCAGGTTGTTCTTTCTTAACAACTGGATCAAAATTAGCCAAAATTTTAGAAGTAATTTCCTGAAGTGATTGATTTTTTTCCCATGATATCCAAATCATAATCAGGAACTATTTCAAAAGTCTCCAAAACCTGGTCAAGCATTTGACGGTGTTGAGCTGTGACTACTGTAATAGTATTAATGGTTTCTTGATGTTTTTTCAACTAAAGAATTAACGGCGCCATCTTAATTGCCTCTGGTCTTGTCCCAAAGACAACCATAATATTTAATTTTCCCATAAGATCCCCCCTATGACCTATACGAAATCAATATAATATTGACAAATAAGACTCTACATTATCACTTTATTATCCCCAATAAAAAGGAAAATGAGTTATCCTTTCTCCAAAAGCATTAAAGGGAATGCCCTCGCTATTGGTCTTGTTTTGCAAATGATGTAAAGTAGATAAAGAAAAAGGTCTCAATAAAAAGACTATCATTACGTATAAAATTCAAGAAGTAAGACAAGAAAACTAAGTCATATCATCCAAGGATATCAATTGTTTTGAGATTTTCTAGTCTTCTCCCCCGAATTTAAAAATACACTATTTAATAAATAAAAAAACTGCAGGAGAAAAAACGCTTTGCTAATAAAAGTGTTTTTGAATCCAGCAGTATTGCTAATTTACATATATTTCATAAAAACTTCTCCCCATTTTAAAGAGCGTCCCCTTTACTTACGCTCTATCCCCTATCTTACAAATCAAAACATCGGTATGATAACCCTATCCCAATACCATATCATATAGTACCAAGCACCAACACGTAATCATATAAAACTCTCCCCAAAAGAGTCGAAAGATTACAAACAGGTTGGCTTCGAGTTACTACTACCCATGTTCCCTATTCATATAGACGCTATAATTATAGCATGTTATTTTTTTATTTTTTTCAACCTTCTTTCAATTTTTTTATTATTTTTAATGTATGTGATAAGCATTATAATGAGGTCGTTTGAATTAAAGCACTCCTACTTAACAAATACTAATCAAATGATATTTATCTATATTTTAATAAATAATAATTAAACACCCTTTGGCTTTTTAAATGGATTTGCATAAAAAAATCAGAATTCCTATTAAAATTCTGATGTACAGTAAAATCTGTACTTTTTGTTTTTTTAAAATAATATAAAAAGCACTCTAGCTTCTATAGTTTAAACAAAACTACAGATTTTTAGAGCGCTATTACTAAAAAGAATAGAGTATTAATATTGATAATTAGACATTAGTCCCTAATTAATTAATTCAAGGAGGGATATTTATGGCAAAGGGAATACTAAATTAAAGCTCCAGATCTTTTTTTACAGTTGACGAACAGTTAGATATTCAAGAACAATTTAAAAGTGATGACATTGAGATTGCTTTCCTTAAGGGGGATCAGATTCAAGCTTCGTTCAATTCTTTTTATTGAAATGTTGATTAATAATGATTTTTTTGAATGATCTTGAAATAGCTCTATGTGTAGATATTTTTGAAAGATATTATTATTAAGATTATTTCTAAGATGAAAAAAAGAATGTAGTTATACTTGATGCTAAACAAAATGAAAAAAACTGCTAAACTGACCATTAAATCTAATACTGGTAAAGGAACAATATATTTAGAAGTGCCATGCGATATTTCTGAATATGAACTCCAAGAGTCGATAGAAAAAAATTATCGAAGCAAAAAAAGTATTCTCGATAATAATAGTAATGAAGGTCTAAATGATTTATATATTGTTGAAGATAAATCTGGAAATTTGTCAATTATGACATTAACCGAGTATATTAATTACAGGAAAAAGTATTAGATAAGATATATTGCTATTATTTAATCAAGATTAAGTTGACTTGGCTCATTATGAACAGAAATCAATTAAGAAAAAGGTAGAGAAAAAGGTAGAGTTTAAATTGAAATACAGTGCAATATATCGCATTCTGAATAAAGAAAAAAACGCTTAAAATCAGCGTTTTTCTTTTGTATTGATTCGTATTGAATCCTTATTTAACCTCAGTAAGGGTTAAATAATAGGACTATAAACCTTATTATATCAAGGATTATAGCTTTTTGAATTACAAAGGTAGTGATAAAGGTAGTGATGAAGTCAACTTGCCAGCTCTTCCATTTTATTTAGGAAAATATCCACTGCTTCAAACTTCTTTTTAGGAGCTAATTCAGCATAGGTATCCATAGTTGTTGATATGGACTTGTGTCCCATTCTATGTTGTAGCTCTTTCCAGTTCATACCAGCATTTAACATCATAGAAGCGTGTGTATGGCGGAAGAGGTGGAAACCATAGTCAGGTAAACCAAGAGCAGATAATCGCTTTTTAAGGGTTGCACGTTCGTTTCTATCACACATATAGTTGCCATAGATAGTTGGGAAGATAAGTGAAGATTTTGGTAGACCGTGCTTTTCAAAATAGCCAGTCATTTCCTCATGAAACTCTTTGAGGCTTTCCATGATTGAAAGTGGGACGGCAACCCTACGATTCCCAGAATCCGTTTTAGGAGTTTTCTTACAAACCATTTCCCCTTTGATACCTAGTTTGTTATTTGCACTTTTCCACATTAATGTTTTACTGACAATAATTTCATTAGTTTCAAAATCAAGGTCAGTAATTTCTAATGCCAATAACTCATTTATTCGCAATGCAGATGCTAATAGCGTGTTGCAAATGACCTTAAAACGTCTATTTGCTCTGGTATTGGGCAAGGTCTCAAGGTAAGATAACCAATGTTTCAGGTCATCATCATGGAGTACCATAATACGCTCTTTGTTTGCTTTTGGTTTAGGTGGAATCTTGATTGATTTGGCTGGATTAGTGGTCAGCCCACAGTTTGTAATGCCAAAATCGAAAATATCACTAACCTTGTGAGCCATGGCTCCAAAATCTTTTGCACTACCTTTTGGAGCACGTTTTACGCCAGAGTCAATTGCTTTCTTAGCTTTTTTAGCTAGTTTGTTGACCCAAAGTTGAACATCAGCAGGCTCAATCTGCTCAGGTTTGTAGTCTCCAAAATGAGGAATGATATAGGTATCAAGATAACCTCTAACTCGATTGATGGTATTTTGAGAAGATACCCAAGTTTTGAAGTTGCTAAACCATACCTCAGCTAGACTTTCAAAGTTATCAATTTGGATAGTTTCTTTAATAGTAGAGCCAGCCTTTTCAAACTCAATTTTAGCTTCAACAATTTTTCTATCCAAAGATTTTAATGTTTTAGCAGTAATAGTTTTTGTGATTCGTTTACTTGTTTTTATGTCAGTTCCAATATAAACACCTTTGATGGAATAGCTGACATCACCATTTTGTTTGCTAACTTTTGTTATCTTTTTATTATTGTGTTGAATGATTTCTTTACTCATAGAGCCTCTTTCTTCGGACGATAAAAAAGGCTAGAATAGAACCCTCACATTCTTTGTTTGATAATTCCATTCTAGCACATTTTGGAGTTAAATAGTTAAAAATTTAATGACATCTTCCATCTTGTAATAAACAGTACGTGTTCCCTCTATTGGAGGTTCAAGACGTTTTAAACCTTTATTTTCCCAAGATTTCAAAGTGTTTGGAGAAATTTGTAAAATTTTCAAAAGTTCTTTTTGTGTGACGATTCCATAAGAACTATTATTTTGTAGTCCTTTCTGAATAATGAAAATAAGTGCATTCAGCAATTCTTCAATTTGGTTTAGTTTAATCATGTCCATCGGTTGTGCCTTCCTGTTCTTCCATAACTTTTTCAATCCGTTTCGGATTATGCCGACGTGAATCTAAATAACGAGCGAAAAAGTAGGTTCGTTCAATGATTAATCCCAATAGAGCGGTATTATTATCTCGTGCATACCAGACTAACTCTTCAAATTCAGTGAAGTCATTTTGCTCAATCGTATCAATGACCTCAGTTGTAAAGTCATCAGAATTTTGTTGTACTAAGAATTTATCCAGTTCAAATCCGCAACCACTTTCAATATCTTCAATATTATAAGGAGCTTTATCAGGATTTTCTGCATGAATAAAATAGTCATACATACCTTTTGGAGACATGACGGGCTCTACATGAGCAGGACCGTTTAGTTTATCTTTGATAAGTTCCGATACTTGAGAGTAACTTTTGAGAGAATCAAAATAGAATGCTCCATGTTTGTGTGACTTTTTAAGTTCTCCTGTTTCTTTGTTTATATCCTTGTCGTGCCAAGGAGATAGTACGAAGGGGACATGAATCTCTTCTAGTTTTTCTAGGTAGTTATTTGGTGCACTTTCCTTATAGAATAGGAAAGCCCACTTGTTGGAACGTTGTTCTTTTGTCATAGGTAAGTACCTCTTTTGATTTAAATTTTGTGATTATTGATTGTTGATTTTATGGGGGGTCGTAGTAACCCCCATAAAATCCCAGAGTATAGAACGGTGCTGTCTGGCTTTCACTTCGTGAGCCACAGCACCGTTCCTTTTAGCTATTTTCGTTTAGTACCGATAAAGTACAACCATTTTCCGTTTCGTTCAGGTCGTGAAAAGTAATAGTCAGGGTTACGGTTGGCGATTTCTTCACTGATAAGCATTTCCATATCTTTTAGAATTTTTGTTGCTTGTTGAGTTTTAGGACTCCGAATTATCAGTGTAACTTTATTTTCTCGAATGTCTACAATTGCTTTTTGAACTGCTCTATTAAAGTATTTGTTGATAGGGTTGTATCGTGTTACTTTTGCTTGTTCTATAGTTGTTACAGTTTCAGAGTGTTCACTTTGTCTTAGAAATACACGGATAGAAAACGTTTGATAAGTGGATTTCCATAGATTTTTGAGACTATCTTCTTTCAATCGTAAGAGCACTTCATAGTAAGTCAGTGCTAAGATAAGGAAGATTGAAATAATAGCAACAAACAAATTAATGGTATAAAGCACACTTACCAACTGATAGAGGAAAGCTAGATAAGTAACACTTTGTAATGAGTTCATGCTGAAATTAAATAGAATGGAAGCAACAAAACAAAGAAATCCTAAACTAAAGAACAGTATGCAGGTGTTGAACGTTTTTTGATAGTAGGTTCTTTTCATTGATTACAAAATACCTTTCTGTGTGTAATAGGTTGGACAAAGTAAGGGTAAAACTTGATAAGGGTGTTCATTATCAATAATTTGGATAAGCCCTGTTCCTTTTCCAATCGGAATAACAATGCCTTCTGGGTCAAGGTCTGGAAACAAAAACTGTGTAGTTTTCTGATTGATATTTCCAATTTGAATGAGTACATTTAGCTGTTCACGTACTGATACAGGTATTGTATTATGGTCAAAACGCTGACTGACAAGGAGTAGATGAACCTTTGTCGCTCGCCCCAAGAGGGCAATCTGAGACAATAGAGAGAAAAATGAATCTTTGATATTCTTATTAACTCCTTCAGATAATGCAAGCACTTCATCAATAACAATAGTTAGATGTTTAAACTCATGACGTGGATTTTCAAAGAGAATCCCTTGACGCTTGTGAATAATGGATAGGCATTGGCTCAAACTTTCGTTAATTTCTGACACAAAATCAGACTTGGAGCGGTTCTCTTGTGGGTGAATAACAGCAATTTGATGTTGTTTTGCCCAACGTGAAGGAGTATCGAATTTAGGGTCAACGATAATCAAGTCAGAGATGTTTTTTAGTACGCTGAGCAGATACGTTAGAGCATAGCTTTTCCCACTCCCTGAGTTCCCTGCAATAGCAATGGAGGTTACTTTATCATAGTTAATCACTAGATTTCTCATGATAGGAATATCATTTCCTTTTAGAGATGTGGAAAACTGTTCAAGGTCTGGGATGACTAGACGTTCAGAAATTCCTTTTTTCCAAGGGAAGAATAGCCCTCGTTGAACATGAATATCATCTGTTTTCAATGCGACAAAGTAGGCAGAATTTTGCTTTAACAATGTGTATTGAGGATAGAGTGACGCATTGGCGATTAAGAAAATCTTTTGATATAAGTCGTCATCAATAATAAAACCAGCTGGAAGACGTGGAACGAAGATAAATCCGTTTTCTTTTACAATAATATCAAATGAATTAGTGTAGGAGGTCTCACCCTGTAAAACAGAGCCTAAAGCCATGTTTAGGCTCTGTAACAGGTATTGTTCTAACTTGGCACGAGCTTGTGAAACAATCCTATTCATCATTTCACCTCTTTCAATCCGTCAGCTTTGAAGTAAATATTATAGTTTACTTCACATGCTTGTAAGTTATTAAAAGCAACAAGGGAAAGATATTCAGGAAGGTCAGGCTTTTCAAGAAATTTCACTTGGAATGGTGGAAGTCCTTTTTGACCGAACCAAGTTTTGTAGGCGATAATTTCGCCAGTTGGTTTGCCATCTTCGAACTTTTGTTGGGGTTCAAGCTCATCACTAAATAAGTATATAGGTGCTTGAAGATTAACATATTGTTCTGCTGTTTGATTTGAGTAGCCGCCTTTGCGGTATTGGGGTTTCATTTTCATAGTTTAAATACCTCATGTATTCTATTTATTTTTTGGTTAGTGTGGTGCAATATGCTCGGTTTGAGGTCATGAGCTGGACTTATAAAAATAACCACCTCCTAATTAACGGACAAAATTAGGGGTGGTTGAACCATTTTTTTTGAAAAAATTAGAAATTTTTGGTTATTGTTTCAATTTATCTTCTATATATTCCATAATGTTGGGGATACGGCGCTGAATTTTACGGTAATCCATATTTAGTTTACGTCCCATGCTTCGATAAGAGGGAGCTTGTTCATTCTCAAAATAGAGTAAGATAATGTTCTTATCGACCTCATCCAACTCGTCAAGAATCAAATCTAATTTGGGTAATAGACCAGTAATAAAATCTTCCTCTTCTTTAAGAATGATTGAATCAAGAGCTGTTGGGGAATCATCAACAAGCAAATCCAGTACAGTAGTTTCATGCTTGTTTTTTTCGTCTATTAATGAATAGTCAAGACTAACTGTTTTACGTCTATTTTGTCGTTCAGCACTACTTTCAGCTGTGTCGCTTTGGGTTAAAAACTCTAACCAAACAGACTGTTCTTCGATTGGTAGTGTCTTAACAATTTTTTCGTTTTGTTTTTTCTTAGAAAAATATTCAGAAATGTAATCCATACAAAATTCCTTTCTGTCCTTGGACGGAAAGAAACTTTGATGAGCTACACTGAATACCGATAGGTGTAAAAAGGCACACTAAATAAACGGATAAACAGATATATGCGGAACTTGACCATTATCGCCAGAGTTTTCATATTCGTTTCAATCCGTCCATTTGGTGCGCACCAGTTAGGACTGTTTTATTATTTACTTGAAGAAAAAGACACACAATTTTGATATAATTACAAGTAAATATGTCATGTCTCATCTTCACTCTTAAGTATGGAGTAGATAACGTTATTGTCAATCTTTGAAAAGGTAGATAGAGTGGATAGAGTTACTAAATATATTGCGAGGAGTAAAAATGTCTGATAATGTTCCACGTCTAACAGGAGGGATACTGTTTGGGCTCATTCTTGAAGCTAAAAAGTCTAGGACTAGAGTACGTAGTAACAAACTAAATTGTGTTGAAATAGATAAAAGTGATGGTTTAAATGAAGATGATATGATGTTATCGTTCATCGAGAACTTTACAGGGGAATCCATTTCAAAACCTAAAGGGACATCATTTAAAAAGAATGTGTCTGACTATAAAAAATGTGTGATATCTGCTACAACGTATTTGACCTTTGACGACCAAACTTTTATTGATTCTTTTGAAACTTCAGTTAAGCAAAATAAAAAAGACACACTTGAGAGTATGTCTGCGTTTATAAGTAATAAGATTTCAGAGCAAAAATTGGAATGGTTTGCTTCTGCTATTATAGAAACAATCTGTAATGATGAAACAATTGATATTTCGGAACGATTTAAGGTTTCTGCTAATAATACTGTATCTAAGTCAGAATTATTAAGTATTACAACAGTAGAAATTGAGTCATTCTTATTAGATGTGATGAGATATATATTTGTAAATAAAATTGATAATAAACTCGGTAAAGCAACATTTGAGAAATGGTATTCTCAAAATGGAGTAGGTACGCAATGGAAATTCAGCAACTCAGAACTGGGAAAGTCTTTGCCTAATTTAGAAATAACTCGTTATAACCCAAGTGTGGAAGAGTTGAATGAACAAACTGCTGGAATAGTAGAACAAGAGTATGTTGAAAAATCAGATATTGAGAACGAAGAAGAGAATAAATTTAATACTGAAGATAAAGAATCTATGAAACAACAAGTATTGAATAATTCAAAAGTCATAAATCAGTATGCTAACAAAATCTATAATATAGAACATTTAGAAAACCTAAACTGAGGAGAGTACATTGGCAAACTTACCTGATAAACAAGGGAATTTAGCATCAGGATTTCCGACACAGACACTACAACAAAATGCAGATAGAATTTATAACATTGAGCAAGCGAACAATGTAAACAATATCGTCAACTATACACCTGCACGCAAAATACTTTCTCCTAATGAATACTACAACTTATTTATAATTTACGGTGAACAGTATGAAAGAGATTCATTTACCATAGAAAATAGTAGAATTTTTGAATACACAAATACAGCAATTAGTCAAAAATTTAATCAATTTACTCTAGAAGAGATTGATGAAATAATGAGTTTACCAACTTTATTCCTTCCAGAATATAGTGATTCAAATCAGGAGATAAAAACTGGATTTTTCGGAAGGTTAGTAGACATAGATAAAAGAGTGGGAGATACAAAATTTGAATTTCATAAAGAATATGAAGTTGATTTAAACTCGGTCGTTCTTCATCAATCTGAGTTAAAAATTGAAGATTGGGAACTTAGTAGAACTCACTGGGCAATCAAGCGAGCTAACTTAATGAATGTATTAGAAGGTTTAATCAATGGCAACGAAACAGAGTAAAGAAGTAAAGATTCAACGTGAAGTTGAAAAATGGCTAACGTCTTATGGTATGGAGTTCGTGACACAAAACGAAAGTGTCAATCCTGAGATTGACAAAGCTTTGTCAAAAGCACCTTCTAAAACAGGTGGTGAGGGTGCAAATTTGGTTGATGTTAAGCTATTATTGAAAGATAGCAAGCTAGACTACTACCCGATTATGATTGAATTGAAGTGGGGGAGTAACAAACTTGAAAAACTGGACAAAGAAGACCATGTCGCCAATACGAAAACAAGTGGTAAAGAAAAGGGCGAACCCAACTATACCAATATCAACAGTTATGCGGTAAATGGGGCAGTTCACTATGCTAATGCTATTCTTCAATATTCTAGTTATACAGATGTGATTGCGATTGGGATTACAGGAGATGAGGACGAGGCAGGCAACCTTGAAACTCGCTTTGGTGTTTACTATGTTTCCAAGTCTAACTATGGTATTGGTCAAAAAGTTGGTGAGTATTCTGACTTATCCTTCCTAAAACCTGAAAACTTTGATGAATTTACAGAAAAGGTAAAAGAGTTACAATTATCAGAAGCTGAACTACGTTTGATTCACCAAAAACGTGAAGATAGGATTGAAGACGCTCTAACAAAGATAAATGAAAGTCTCTTTAACAAACAGAAAAACATTAGTGCTTTGGCACGTATTCACCTAGTGGCTGCTAGTATCATGGCAAACTTAGGGGTTGCAGGTAAGGTGAAACCCTTAGAGCCAGCAGATTTAAAATCTTCTGATGAAGAAGGTGATACAGATGGAGATATTTTAATTCGTAAAATTAAGGCGTTTCTGAAAGAGAAGAATCTACCACAAGCTAAACAAAAACAAATTTTGCGTCATTTAGAGCCTACGATTCTTGAATCTAGCTTTTCAGACCCAAGAAATGGGGTGTCTCTCCTCAAAGAAATCTTTACAGAGGTGATTGATGACCTAGGCTATTTCTACAAAATCGGAGTAGATACGGACTTTACAGGCAAGCTCTTTAATATCATGTTTAGATGGTTGAGTTTTGCAGGAGACGACCAAAATGACGTGGTATTAACTCCTCGGTATGTGGCACTTCTGATGGCGAAATTAGCACGAGTAAACAAAGATTCCTACGTTTGGGACTTTGCGACTGGTTCGGGTGGTCTATTAGTGGCTGCTATGAATCTGATGTTAGACGATGCTAAAAAAGAAATTACAAGCCCTGACGAACTCAGAGAAAAGGAAGAGAAAATAAAAGCTGAACAAATTCTTGGAATTGAAATTCTTCCAGAAATCTACATGTTAGCTGTTTTGAACATGATTCTCATGGGAGATGGTTCAAGTAATATCTTGCAAGATGATAGTTTGAAAAAGTTTGATGGGAAATACGGTTATGGCAAAGATAATGAAAACTTTCCAGCAGATGTTTTCCTTTTGAATCCGCCTTATTCTGAAACAGGGAACGGTATGAACTTTGTCAAGCGTGCCTTATCTATGATGAAGGGTGGCTATGCTTCTATCATTATTCAAGATTCAGCAGGTGCTGGAAAAGCTAAAGAAATCAATCAGAAGATTTTAGAACATAACACGCTTTTAGCGTCTATCAAAATGCCAATGGATATCTTTATTGGTAAGTCTAACGTTCAAACTTCTATCTATGTCTTTAAGGTTGGAGAAAAACACGAAGCCAAACATCGAGTGAAGTTTATTGACTTACGAAATGATGGTTATAAACGTTCAAACCGTAAGAAATCAAAAGCTAGCACTAACCTACAAGATGTTGATAATGCGGTAGGACGCTATGAAGAAGTGGTTAATCTCGTCAGATTTGGTAAAGCTGAGTTGAATATTTTCACAGAAAAAGAGTACATTGAAGATGTTATTGCTCTGTCAGGTGAAAAATACGGTGAAGATTGGAACTTTGACCAGCATATCAAAATCAGTTCAATTCCAAGTATTAGAGATTTTAAAAAGACAGTAGCTAATTATCTATCATGGGAAGTTAGCCAATTATTGAAGAATAAAGAGGAAGACTCATCAAAAAAAGTTTAAGCCCTCGTCTTCAACAAGTAGAACAACAGTTCTATGAACAAGGAGGCGAGTGGCAGGCTTTTAGATTAAATAAGCTTTTTCGTGATATAAAAAGAGGGGATATCCAGAATCAAGGATTGCTTGTTGAAGACTCTAAGGGAATCGCATTTATTGCACAAAATGATTCTGGCAATGGTTTTGTAACAAGAGTACTTAATGATAAGCAATACAGGGAGTTTAATGGGAATTCAATTATTGTAGGAAGACAAACAGGTATTGTATATTTTCAACCAGAAAAATTTGTTACTACAGATGGTGTACTGGTGTTAGAGCCTTCTGAATTTGATTTGAATAAACTTTCGGGACTGTTTTTTACCGCCGTACTTCAGAATCATTTGAATCATTTTGGATACACGAATACTGTTTCGGCACAAAAATTAAATGAAATTGAATTGATATTGCCTGCCATAAAATCAAAAATAGCATTTAATTTTATGGAAAAATTTATAAAAGCACTCGAGGCGGAACGCATCGAGACGCTCGAGGCGTATCTATTAGTAAGTGGTTTTAAAGATTATAAACTTATTCAAGAAGAAGAAGAGGCTTTAGAGGTATTTGATAAACAACAATGGCAAGAGTTCCGCATTGGTGATTTGTTTGATAGAGTTAAAACCAAGAAATTACCTTATAAAGCAAAAGAATTACCAAAAGAACCACAAGAAGAATTCAGCTTACCTGCCTTGACCTCTAGTTTTATGAATCAAGGATTAAACTACTATGTTCCTAAGGAAGGAGCAACGGTTCTACAAAATGTTATCTCTATCCCGTCTAACAGTGATGTTTATAGGGCTTACTTCCAATCACAAGAGTTTACTGTCTTGTCTGACGCTTATGCTATTGATTGGATTGGTTCGGATAAGCAACTAAGACCAAATGACTACCTCTTTATTGTTCCGAGTATCAATAAGGTTACAGACCTACCGATTTACTCATATAAAAACAAATTAGGTGGTTGGAATGTAGTCAAGGATAAACTGATAAAATTACCAGTCAATGAAAAGGGAGAAATCCATTTTGATTACATGGCAACCTTGGTACAAGCTATTAAAAAATTAGCTATTAAAGATGTCGTCTTGTACGCTGATAAACAAATTGAAGCAACAAAAGAAGTTGTGGCAAAATAAATTTTCGTGTGAAATAAAAAGAGGTGCAAATGGTCAAATCTAAGCAGGTGAGATTCTACTTTCATCAAGTTGTGAATAATGGACAAACAATTGATTTATCCGAAGTTTTTGATGAAGTCGCTAAAACTTATAAAGCAAACTTAAATGAAAGATATACATTTGAGATTGCTGGAGATAAATATAAATTAGAGCGATTAAAGCGTCCTAATTATTCGGAGCCTTATTATCATCTAGTTATAGAAGAGTTAAGGGATTTCAATTTTCCAAGTAAAACAAAATTATTTGGGGAATCTCAAGAATTGGGATTGGCTGAGGATGAGTTTCTAGGAGAAAAAATGTCAGCATTGTATGATTATGAAAATGCGATATTTATGCTTCAAGTTAACCGAAATTCAATCAGTACCAACAAGTTTGAATCTTTTTTAAGTGCATTGCTAGAAAAATTAGACTATTCTAGTTGTGATATAAGACTTCCGATTATTATACAAGCAGATGCAGAAAGCATTGCAAAGAGTTTCACGGGATATAAACATGTAGCTATCAAAATGGAGGAAAAGAGTTCACCAAGTGATAATTTTGATTTAATCTCAGCTATAAAAAATGCTATATCTTCAAGTAAAGATTCAAATTTATTTGATGTTGAAATTTCATTAACTGCAAAAAAAGATGGTAGTACAGGAGAGTATTTACCAGACAGCATTGTTAATGAGATTATGTCTATTAATAGAGATGGTGTCAAAAAATTACATGTTAGAGGACGAAATCTTGATAAAAAAATTGAAACAGTTGATTTGATTTCAAATAAATTGATGGAAGTAATTCATTTTCAGTATGATGAGAATAGAACGTTGAACCCAGCTTCAGTATTTTCTGAAATGTCAGTAAGATATACAGAAGTAAAGAGTAAGGTTTTAAGAAATAAATGAAAGCAATAAAACAAAAAAGATTTTGGATTGTCTACGGTGTAAGTGCAATATTAATTATCCTAGTAAGTATTCCTCTTTCCAGTTGTTTTGTAAAATTGAAGATAAATGATTTTGTCGGAGACGTACTTTACTTTTCTTCAATAATGACTGGCTTTTTAGGAGCTATGTTAGGTATACTTGCGTCAATCTCCAAATCTACAGCGATTATGAAAACAGTATTTGAGACAAAAAGAGCAAAGTTACAATTAATACTTTCAATTATAGTTCCATTTGCTGTTGGTATGGTAAATATTATTGTATGTGCTTTTTATAGATTGTTCTTATCAAATAATCTAGATGTTAAGATACTGAGTGTTTTCTTTTGGTCATCAACATTGTTCTTCCTAGTTTCGAGTATTCTGATGGTTGTTCTGATTTTTATTTTTTACTTTTTTGAAAATGATGAAATAAACAATACGATGATGAAAGCACAGAAAAAATAAAAACGCAGGCTGGGTTGAGCCTGCGTTTTGGATTCCACAAATTTTAGAAAAGACTACGCTATTTCAAAAATTTTTAGGAATGAAAATACAGAAAAAGAGGAGCTTCATCATGAAGCTCCTCTGCTTTTAATCGTCCGAATCAATATTCTTATTTCAAAAAAGGTAGTGAAAAAGGTAGTGATTCAGTTGATTTTTATTGCAATGTAATGAAATTTAGAATTTCATTAATCGCTTTAAATCAAGGTTTCTACCGTCTAGTGACGTGTAGTGAATCCCTATTTCACCTCAGTAAAGATTACGTGTTTACGCAATTTTGGTGAGTATTTTTTCAATTGAAGACGGTCTGGAGTGTTACGTTTGTTTTTTGAAGTAAGGTACAAGCGTTCACCAGATTCTTTGTGTTCAAGTGTAATATTTACGCGCATGGTATCTCCCTTCTATTATTTAGTTGCGTTAGCTTTAGCGATTTTACGTCCTTTGTAGTATCCTTTAAGTGATACACGGTGTGAACGTGAGTAATCTCCAGTTGTTTCGTCAAATTGTACTGATGGAGCAGTCAATTTGTAGTGTGTACGACGTTTGTTTTTCTTCGACTTTTGAAGTGTGACGTGCAGGTACTGCCATTTCTTTATTTCCTCCGAATTAATATTTATGTTCTTGATTTTAAATCAACTATAACAGAATAACATATCTTTTTTGTAAAGTAAAGTTACTTGACAAAAAACTTTCCAAGAAATGATATAGTTAAAAACTATATCATGCGATAACAAATACATATTTCACTGCTATAGCAGCAAGTGCTAGAATAGGCTTATTATTACATTAAGTGAAAGCATAAAAAGGAGTAAATAACTATGAGTAAAGTTCATTATCATTTTGATCATGTTGGTTCTTACCTTCGTCCACAAGCTTTAAAAGAAGCACGTGAAAAATTTGCCAATGGTGAGATTTCGCAAGAAGAATTGTTGAAAGTACAAGATGAATTGGTTAAGGAATTGGTTCATCATGAGGTAGAAAATGGTCTTCAAGTAGTTTCTGATGGTGAATTTGGTCGTTCTTGGTGGCACCTTGATTTCCTATGGAACCTAACTGGTTTTGAATCTTACCAACAAGAAGATTCATATAAATTCCATGGAGCTAAGACACGTACAACCAATGTTCGTATCAATGGTAAGATTGCCGAAAATCCTAATCATCCTTTCTATCGTGACTTTGAATATCTTAAATCAGTGACTCCTGAAGGAATTACTCCAAAAGTAACTATTCCAAGTCCATCACTCATCATTAACCGTGACCACCGTAGTGATCTTTATGCAGATTACTATGATTCATGGACAGATTTTCTTGATGATTTGGCAAAAGCTTACCATGATACCATCCAACATTTCTACGATTTGGGTGCACGTTATGTACAGTTGGATGATACGACTTGGGGTTATTTGATTCAACAGTTTGAGAATGAAAAAAATAATCCTGAGAAAACAGCTGAGTTGGTAAAAATTGCTGAGGATGATGTATACACTATCAATAAAGCCTTGGAAGGTCTTCCAGAAGATTTGACTTTGGCTACTCATATTTGTCGTGGAAACTTTAAATCAACTTATCTTTTTGAAGGTGGCTATGATTCAGTAGCTAAATATCTTGGGAAATTGAATTATGATATCTTCTTCTTGGAATACGATGATGCGCGTTCAGGTAGCTTCGCACCACTTCCAACGATTTGGAATAACCGTGATCATGTTGAATTGGTGCTTGGTGTGATTACTTCTAAGGATCCAGCTTTGGAAGATGTAGATGCTGTCATCGCTCGTATCCATGAAGCGGCTGAGCTTGTACCACTTAAGAACCTTGGTATCTCAACTCAATGTGGTTTTGCCTCAACTGAAGAAGGCAATATCTTGACTGAGCAAGACGAGTGGAATAAATTACAATTGATTAAAACAATTACTGATAAAGTTTGGTCATAATAGAAAAAATGCAGAGAACAGGCTCAGCTTGTTCTCTCTTTTTATGAGTATAGAAAGGAAGTGTCATGAACTATAAAGAGACAGGGCCGAAAATTTTAGATGCTATAGGAGGAAAGGAGAAAGTTCAGAATCTTGTAAACTGTGCTAAACGTTTATGTTTTACCTTAGCGGATGATAAAGTTGTTCAAACTATCTAAGGTATTGTGAGTTTGGCTAAGAGTGGTGGCCAGTATCAAGTTGTTGTTGGGAGTGATGTACCAAATGTATGCCGTGCTTTGGAAGGCTTATTAGACCTAGATGAAGTGTCTAAAGAATCATCGGAAAAACAAGACAGAACTCCTCTTCAAAGCTTTTTAGCCCTTATTTCTGGGATTTTCACACCAATCTTACCGGTAATTACAGCAGCAGGGATGATCAAAGCCGTTTTGTCTCTTTTGGTTGTCTTTAAGGTAGTAGCTGTAGATGATGTTAACGATCAAGTTCTTAATTTTATTGGTGATGCTGAATTTTATTTTTTACCTGTATTTTTAGGTGCTCCAGCAGCTCGATAGTTTAAGACAAACGCTCAATTGGGGATGTTGATTGGTGCTATTTTATTACACCCAACTTTTACGAAGATTGTGACAACTGCCAAGGAATCAGGTCATGGCGTCTCTTTCTTTAGTATTCCCCTTACATTAACTTCTTACTCATCAACGGTCATTCCTGTTATTTTGGCAGTTTGGTTTATGAGTTATGTGGAGCGCTTTGCAATTAAAATTTCATCAAAGGCTGTTAAATTTTTCTTGGTGCCTATGATTACGACCTTGATCACTGCAATCGTAACACTTTTGATTTTAGGTCCAGGTGCTTTGGCTTCGAATGGGGCTCAGGGGGGAGTAGCCCTTGCTATTGCTTTAAAAACTAAGGATACCAATAAAAAAGCTCTGGCTTCATCTGCTGGAATTACTGCAATTTGTGGGATTACGGAACCGGCTCTTTATGGGGTAACTTTGCAAAATAAAGCTGCCCTCATAGGATCTATTGTTGCAGGGGGAGTAGGTGGCTTCTTCCTTGGTATTTTAGGTGCGAGAAATTTTGCAGGTGCTTCCCCAGGTCTCTTGACGATTGCAGCCTATATCGGTGAAGATACACTTAAATATTTTTACACAGCTATTGCAGGTCTTGTAATTTCTGTTGTGATATCTTTTATTGTGACCTTCGTTCTTTATAAAGAAGATTAATGATTGTGGCAGGCCGAGAGGTCTGTTTCTTTCTTACGTTGAAAAAACCTCTACCATTTCCCAAAAGCTATGTAAATTATGATAGAATAGAGTGATTATATCTGTAATAACGGAAAAGGAGGGCAGGTCTATTTGAGACCTGTATCATTATTATGAAGCTTCAAAAACCTAAGGGAACGCAGGATATTTACCTGCTGATAGTGCTAAATGGCAGTACGTAGAAAATGTTGCACGTGAAACATTTAAGAAATACAATTATGGTGAAATTCGTACACCTATGTTTGAACATTACGAGGTCATTTCACGTTCAGTAGGTGATACAACTGACATCGTTACTAAGGAAATGTACGATTTTCATGATAAGGGAGACCGTCATATCACACTTCGTCCAGAAGGAACAGCACCGGTTGTACGCTCTTATGTAGAAAATAAACTCTTTGCGCCAGAGGTTCAAAAACCCGTTAAAGTTTATTATATTGGATCAATGTTTCGTTATGAACGTCCTCAAGCAGGACGCTTGCGTGAGTTCCACCAACTTGGTGTAGAGTGCTTTGGATCAAAAAATCCAGCCACAGATGTTGAAACCATTGCTATGGCCTACCAACTCTTTAATACGCTTGGCATCAAGGAAGTTACCCTTCATTTGAATAGCCTTGGAAATACTGAGAGTCGTCTGGCTTATCGTCAGGCCTTGATTGACTACTTGATACCAATGCGTGATACTTTATCAAAAGATAGTCAACGCCGTTTGGATGAAAATCCTTTGCGAGTACTCGATTCAAAAGAAAAAGAAGATAAGGTTGCAGTTGAAAATGCACCCCTCTATTCTTGATTATTTAGATGACGAAAGTCAAGCGCACTTTGACGAAGTGCGTGCCATGCTCGATAGTCTTAACATTCCTTATGTGATTGATACTAATATGGTACGTGGTCTTGATTACTACAACCACACGATTTTTGAATTTATTACCACTATTGGTAAGTCTGAATTGACAATCTGTGCGGGGGGGCGTTACGATAGTTTGGTTGAATACTTCGGTGGTCCAGAAACAGCTGGTTTTGGTTTTGGACTTGGTTTAGAACGCTTGCTTTTGGTTCTTGATAAACAAGGTATTGAACTTCCGGTGGAAGAAAGTCTAGATGTTTACATTGCAGTACTTGGTTCAGGTGCTAATGGTAAAGCTCTTGAGTTAGTTCAAGCTATCCGCTATCAAGGATTTAAAGCTGAACGTGATTACCTTGGACGGAAGATTAAGGCACAATTCAAGTCAGCAGATACCTTCAAGGCCAAGACTGTTATCACTTTAGGTGAGAGTGAAGTGGAGTCAGGTCAAGTTAATGTCAAAAATAATGCTACTCGTGAGGAAGTTACTGTAAGTTTCGAAGAGCTAACTAAGAACTTTGCAGCAGTCCTCAAACAGTTAGAAAAGTAGGGGGCATATGATTAGTATAGTTGATATGCTCAAACGGAGTGAAAAGTTTAGTTTGGCTTTTGATCGTAGTATGCCTATTCGTTTCCAACAACAGTTTTGGCAGTTGATTGCTTTTCTTGATAAGCATGAAATTACTTGGTTTAATGATGAGCCTGCAAGTGATCATGCGATGTGTCAGCAATTACTTGGTCAAGTTTGGCGTCAAGATTGTCAAGATGTAGTCTTGAGTTTTGAAACTCAGGAACGTTATTTGGGATGGCAGGTAGACGAGGAAACTGATGAACTTAGTGTTATCATTGAAGATGTTTACGGTTTCCGCTGGAATAGTTTACTTGACTTAGAAACAGCTGATTATCGTTTTGAAGATTTGAAGAGTTTGCTGAAGATTACGTGGATACTAGTGATTTGTTGAAACAATTTGGCAAATAGTTTGATAAAAAAGAAAGTCTATTAAAATTCTAACCTGAAATGGGTGGGGTTTTGATGGGCTTTTTGCTATAATAGTTAAGACTAAAAAATTAACGAAAGAAGTGTATTTATGGAACGTTCTATGTATGCCGGACGTGTTCGTAGTGAACACATCGGAACTACTATTACTTTGAAAGGTTGGGTATCTCGCCGTCGTAACCTCGGAGGTTTGATTTTCATCGATCTTCGTGACCGTGAAGGTTTGATGCAGTTGGTGGTTAACCCTGAAAATGCGGATGCTAATGTTGTTGAAACAGCTGAAAGCTTGCGTAGTGAATTTGTTATTGAAGTAACAGGAACTGTTGAAGCGCGTGAACAAGCTAATGATAACTTGCCTACAGGTGCTGTCGAACTTAAAGTTGAAAATCTTAAAGTCCTTAATACTGCCAAAACAACGCCATTTGAAATTAAAGATGGTGTTGAGGCTAGTGATGATACACGTATGCGTTACCGCTACTTGGATCTTCGTCGTCCAGAGATGTTGGAAAACTTTAAGCTCCGTGCAAAGGTAACTCACGCCATCCGAAATTATCTTGATGACTTGGAATTTATCGATGTTGAAACACCAATGTTGACAAAATCTACACCAGAAGGTGCTCGTGATTACTTGGTTCCAAGCCGTGTTAGCCAAGGTCACTTTTATGCTCTTCCGCAAAGTCCTCAAATCACTAAACAATTATTGATGAATGCTGGTTTTGACCGTTACTATCAAATTGTTAAGTGTTTCCGTGATGAAGATTTGCGTGGAGACCGTCAACCTGAGTTTACACAAGTTGACTTGGAAACATCATTCCTTAATGAGCAAGAAATCCAAGATATTACAGAAGGATTGATTGCTAAGGTTATGAAAGAAACTAAAGGAATTGAAGTTACACTACCATTCCCACGCATGTCTTATGATGATGCCATGAATAACTATGGTTCTGACAAGCCAGATACACGCTTTGACATGCTTTTACAAGACTTGACAGAGGTTGTCAAGGGTGTAGACTTCAAAGTGTTTGCTGAGGCGCCAGCTGTTAAGGCAATTGTTGTCAAAGGAAATGCAGATAAATACTCACGTAAAAGTATTGATAAGTTGACAGAGTTTGCCAAACAATTTGGTGCTAAAGGTCTTGCTTGGGTTAAGATGACTGATGGAGCTCTAGCAGGTCCAGTTGCTAAATTCTTGACAAGTATTGAGGATAAGTTGACAAATGCTTTACACCTCGAAGAGAATGATCTAGTTCTTTTTGTAGCAGATACACTTGAAATCGCTAATAACACACTTGGTGCTTTGCGTAATCAAATTGCTAAAGAACTTGACATGATTGACAACACTAAGTTCAACTTCCTTTGGGTTGTCGATTGGCCAATGTTTGAGTGGTCTGAAGAAGAAGGACGCTATATGTCTGCTCACCACCCATTTACTTTGCCAACAGAAGATTCTGCAGCAGAGCTTGAAGGAGATCTTTCCAAGGTACGTGCTGTAGCTTATGATATTGTCTTGAATGGTTATGAGCTTGGTGGAGGTAGTCTACGTATTAATCATAAAGACCTACAGGAACGTATGTTGAAAGCCCTTGGTTTCTCTGAAGAATCAGCCTATGAGCAATTTGGATTCCTTCTTGAAGCTATGGACTATGGTTTCCCACCACATGGTGGTTTGGCTATCGGTCTTGACCGTTTTGTTATGCTTCTTGCAGGTAAAGATAATATCCGTGAAGTGATTGCCTTCCCTAAATAATAAGGCATCAGATCCTATGACTCAGGCTCCAAGTCTTGTGGCTGATAAACAGTTGGAAGAACTTGCCCTTCATGTAGATTTAGAAAATGAATAAAGCACCTCTTCATAAACATGTTAAATTTGTAGCGAAAAAGTCTGCGAAGAAAATGGGCGTTTTGCAGGCTGCACGTAGTATTTCCCGTGAAAAATATACTGAAAAAGTCTCAGCTTCTTTACTTTATGGGCTCTTATCGTCAATCGCCGTTAATTTCTTTTTTCAACCTGGACATGTTTACTCCAGTGGAGCAACAGGTTTGGCACAGGTTTTATCGGCATTGAGTGTTAGAACTTTAGGTTTTGAGATACCAGTATCATTGACTTTCTATGCAATTAATATCCCTCTCTTGATTCTGGCTTGGTATAAGATTGGCCATAAATTTACTATCTTTACCTTCATTACAGTAACGATGAGCTCCCTTTTTATTCAGGTGATGCCACATGTAATCTTGACAGAGGATCCTTTGATCAATGCTATCTTTGGTGGTTTGGTCATGGGAACGGGGATTGGTTTCGGTTTAAATCACGTATCTCTAGTGGAGGGACGGATATCGTTAGCCTCACTATTCGTAAGAAAACAGGCCGTGATGTTGGTAATATCTCCTTGATTGTCAATGGGATTATCATGGTTTTTGCGGGCATTCTTTTTGGTTGGAAATATGCTCTTTATTCAATGGTGACTATTTTTGTTTCTAGTCGAGTAACAGATGCGATTTTCACAAAACAAAAGAAAATGCAGGCTATGATTGTCACAAGTAATCCCGACCCAGTTGTAAGGATGATTCAGAAGAAACTCCATCGTGGAGTAACGATGATTAATGATGCGGAAGGGACTTATAATCACGAAAAGAAAGCAGTATTACTGGCGATTATTACGCGTGAAGAGTATACTGACTTCAAGCATTATATGAGAAAGGCAGATCCTAAAGCCTTTGTCTCCATCGCAGAAAATGTACATATTCTAGGTCGTTTTGTTGATTTAGATGACTAACAAAAAAGGAAGTTGACGAACGTTAGCTTCTTTTTTGTTGGAGAGAATTCTTGACGAAATGCTTGCTTGACTTTACAATATCAGTATGATTAGATTTTTAATTCCAACCGCAAAAGAAATGAAGGCCAGTAAGGAAGTTTCGTCTCAAAAATTATCCGAAAAGAGTGCGGCTATCCTAACTGAAATGTCAAAATTGTCCACAGATGAATTATCCACAGCTTATAAAATAAAGCCTGAGCAGGCTGAGAAAGAAAAGCAGCGCTGGGCTGCGATTTTGTCGGGAGAAGCGAAGAGCTATCCGGCTGTCGAGCTTTTTAATGGTCTGATGTATCGTCACATCAAACGTAGTGACTTATCCACATGTGAAAAAGATTTCTTAGGTCAACAAGTGTTTATCACATCTTCTTTTTATGGAATCATTCCCGCTTTTTACCCTATTCAAGAACATCGTCATGACTTCCATACGAAGATAAAGGTTAATGGTCAGTCCTTAAAAAACTATTGGCGTGCCGAATATGACCAATTTTTAGAGGAGAGTCAAGTTCCAGTTGTTTCTTTGCTTTCGAGTGAATTCGAGGATGTTTTTAGTCCAACTCTTCGTAAGCAGTTATTCACGGTTAGTTTTATGGAAGACCGCAATGGGGTTCTTAAGACTCACTCTACGATTTCCAAAAAGGCAAGAGGGGCTTTTTTGACAGCTGTTATGGAGGAGAATTGTCAAACGATTAATGATTTACGAAAATTGTCTTTTGATGAGTTTAATTATCGTGAGGATTTATCCTCTAATAATGAGCTAGTTTTTGTTAAAATTGCATAAAAAAGTCTGAGTTATAAGCTCAGACTTTTTTTATAGCATATCTTTACGATCGACTTGTTCATAGTTGGTTTGACCGTCATTTAGCTTGTCCCAAATAACGACTTCTCCTTGATTAAGAGATTTTTTGACATCAATAATACGTTGATTAGATGATCCTCGAAACTGGAGCATAAGGTTCTTTTTAGTGATGTCAAAGCGGCCGTCAACGAGAATGTCAACGAGTTGAAGAAGTTCTAGTTTATCAGGAGTTTCAAGCATCAACTCCTCCCAAGTATAACCAGTCCAAGACCAGATATCTTTTTCCGGGAGTTCCTCACGAATGCGTTTGACTAGGGGAATGAGAATTCCTGTGTTTAGGAAGGGTTCACCACCAAGTAGCGTGAGACCTTGTACGTAAGGTTGAGCTAAATCCCTCATGATTTGTTCTTCAAGTTCTTTAGTATAGGGAATTCCTGCCTTAAAGGACCAGGTGGCAGCGTTATAGCATCCCTCGCAATGAAACATGCAACCAGAGACGTAAAGGGAGTTACGCACGCCTTCACCATCAACGAAATTAAAAGCTTTGTAGTCAATAATACGTCCTTGGCTAAGTTCTTCAGACTTCCATTCCTGTGGTTTTGGTGTATTCCATGTCATGATTCTACTCCAAATCTATCCAATAGCGCTCAGTTTCATGGCGAATGTCCTCCAACTGGCCACCGTTGGCTAATATAACAGCTCGACTAACAGGATTCTTGATACTACAAGTGACCAGAGCACGATGAATATTCTTCTCTTTAGCTACTTGTAAGCCTTGACGGAGTGATTCTTTCGCATAACCCTTTCCTCTTTCGGATGGACGGATAGAGTAGCCAATATGGCCCCCTTTTTCTAGTAAGTAGTCATTTAATCGGAGACGAAGGTTGAGAAAACCAAGAGCATGATTCGCTTCGTCAAAACTAACCAGCTGGATAGCAGGAACCCAGTTTTCAGGAATATTGAGTCCCGCTTCCGATTGAATATTTTCTTCTAGCCACTCTTCATAAACAAAATTGTCGGGGTTCCAAATCCACCATCATGAGCAGATTGCTCCCTTTCAAATTCAGCCATCATCTCTAAGATAGCTTCTTTATCTGTTTGACTCGGTCGGCGTAAGATCATATTATTTCTTCTTTCCAGCTTTTTTCAAAAGGGCTTGGACACGTGCTTTTTTATCGTTTTTGACGGTTGCATTTTTTTCGTGGTAACGTTCCACTTGTTGCATACCTTTATAATCTAATTGATATTTTCCCATTATATTCCTTTCTAAAAATGAAATAAGCAAAGCAGTTGGAAGATATCATCCAGCTGCTTCTAGTTTATTATAATGTATTCTAGGTCTCATTAAAGGTGTTTACCTTCATATTTTATGGTTGAACCGTTCATGTGTTTGACTCGAGCAGAGATTTCTTTGTGGCGTCCTTTAACCATTGGGCGTGCCTGTGGATTTCCTAGATAGCCGCAAGTACGTTTAACAACATCAACTGTTTTAGGATCTGTGTTGCCACAGTTAGGGCACATGAATCCACGTTCTGTTGGGGTGAAGTCCCCTTCAAAGTCACACTTGTAGCATTTATCGATTGGAGTATTCGTTCCGAGGTAACCGACACGGTCATAAGCAAAGTCCCAGACAGCTTCGAGTGCCTTTGGATTTTGCTGGAGGACTGGATATTCGCAGTAATGGATGAATCCACCAGTTGCACCAGCTTCTGGGTAAGCTTTTTTTCGAATTCTAATTTTTTTCAAATGGTGTTGGATTTTTTTACGAACATCGTAGTGGAAAGAGTTGGTGTAATACTCTTTATCTGTGATATCAGTCACGACACCGAACTTTTCAGTATCCAAACGACAGAAACGATCCGTCAAACTCTCTGATGGTGTTGAATAAACAGAGAAATGATAATCATATTCGTCAGACCAACTTTCACAAGCATTTTTTTCATAGCTTTAACGATATCTAACGTGAACGCTTTGGCTTCTGGATTAGTCTCCCAGTCACTACCATAAAAAAACGGATGCTACTTCATAAAGCCCAATATAACCAAGTGATACAGTTGCACGACGATGTTTGAATAGTTGATCTACATTGTCGAATTTACCTAGACGTTGACCAAAGGCACCATACTGATAAAGGATGGGGGCATTAGCAGGTGTCGCTTCTTTGACACGTTCAACTCGGTAGACGAGTGCATCTTTGGCAATTCCCATTCTTTCTTCAAAAATTTCCCAAAATTTATCTTGGTCTCCCTTAGATTCTAGGGCAATTCGAGGAAGATTAAGGGTTACAACACCCAGATTCATTCGTCCAGAATTAACTTCGACACCATTTTCATCCTTCCACCCTTGTAGGAAGGAACGACATCCCATAGGAGCTTTAAAGGAACCCGTCAATTCAACGATTTTGTCATATGATAGGACATCTGGATACATACGCTTTGTTGCACATTCAAGAGCTAGTTGCTTAATATCGTAGTTAGGTGAGCTAGGCTCTAAGTTAAGTCCACGTTTTAAGGTAAAAATGAGTTTAGGGAAAATGGCAGTACGGTGTTCGGAGCCAAGTCCTAAAATACGAACTTGTAGGATAGCCTTTTGGATTTCACGCTCAAACCAGTTTGTCCCTAAACCGAAACCGAGAGAGGTAAAGGGAGTTTGTCCATTCGAAGTGAAAAGCGTATTAATCTCGTATTCAAGAGATTGCATAGCATCGTAGATATCTTTACGCGTTTTGGCGCGTGCATAGTCTTCACGTTTTTCTTCAGCTACCCACTCTTTAGCATCAGCTAAGTGTTTTTTGTAGTTAAGTTCTGCGTAAGGAGCTAAAAACTCATCGATACGGTCTGCAGTACAGCCACCGTATTGACTAGAGGCAACATTTGCGATGATTTGTGAAATTTGTGCTGTTGCAGTTTGAATGGATTTAGGACTTTCAACTTCAGCATTACCAATCTTAAAACCATTTGCCAACATGCCTTTGAAGTCAATCAAGCAACAGTTAGTCATAGGTGTGTAAGGACTGTAGTCTAAATCGTGGAAGTGGATATCCCCCTTTTGATGAGCATTCGCCACATGTGAAGGAAGCATTTTAAGTCCAATAGATTTTCCGACAATTCCTGCGGTTAAATCACGTTGTGTATTGTAAAGGTCACTGTCCTTATTAGCATTTTCGTGAACAACAGCCTGGTCTTTATTGACAAGTTTATTAATGGTGAAATTAATGTCAGTGGCTTGAGAGCGCTCAAAATCACGCTTGGTACGATAGTTAATATATTCTTGAGCGATAGCATACTCGTTTGCTTCTAGCAACTCGTGCTCTACTATGCTTTGGATTTCATATATTTTGATATTTTGAGTGAAGCGGTCATTAATTTCAGCAACAATACGGTTGGCAATTCCCTCCAACTTTGCTTCAATCAATGGTGTGATAGGTGTAATAGCCTCACTTGCTTTGAGGATAGCCTCATATATTTTACTTGAATCAAAGACAACCATACGACCATCACGTTTGATGACTTTGATATCAGGGTTGATTGTAACCTTTTCTTTTTCTAATGTAATCATCTAAAAATCACCTCGTTACTAATTATAGCACTAGGCAAAAAAAAATCAATATATTGTGGTATATTTTTATCTCAACCACTATATATTGATTTTTCGACCTATTTTAAGACGTAAACAGTGTATCGTTCAACGCCTTTTACAGGGGCTTTTTTATAGTTTTTTGAAAGTGTAGATTTAACATCAGAAGGTAGTTGTGTATCTTGTTGAACAACTATATATTGTGCTGAATCTTGGATAATAGTATCTGAGAGAGCTTTCTGATGACTAGATTTAGCTGTGTTAAGTTCTGGAAGAACAAATTGTGAGGCTGCTTTACGACCGCTTTCCAAATAAATTTTTGCTGATGAATCGTAAACGTAGATAGTTTCATCTTTTTTGGTATTTTTAGCGAGGTAATTTGCAACAGTACTACGTTCAGTATTATTTCCTAAATTAAATAGGAACATAATGATTGGCATTGCGAAAGCAAATGCAAAGACTGCAATAGGTAAGAAGTAATTACGACTAAGGAAGATACCAAAAACTTTAAGTGTGTGAATCTGGTTACCATTACGACGTCGGTGAGAAGTTCGCTCTGCTCTCTTTTTAATAGCATCATCTAAAGAAAGTGCTGTCAAGACTAGACCATAAGGTACGATGTTGAGAATACTGTAAAGTCCAAAACTTTGAGAGAACAAGCTGTAAACTACTGTAAAGATAAAACTAAGGAGTAGTACCCACTTGATACTCTTATCTTTAGCATCGCCAAGAAGGTGGTTGCTTGTAGTCAGTGCACCAATAAGTAATCCAGAGCCGATGACAGCAAAACTTTGGTAAGCTAACGTAAGTAGAAAGTCATTTTTTTCTACAGCAAGTTGTGTAAAGTTGTAAACCAAAACTTGGTTAATATAGTCCGATGTAATTTGTAAATTTAGGATAAAGTAAAGACATAGATACAATACTAGAATGTTACCAAAAATAATACAAAGAACTTGATAAAAACCACGAGCAAAGTGCTTGTTGACAAGGTTGTAAACGAAGATTGTCACAAGTGACAATATCCAGAAAATAAGAGTTCGAGCTTCAAAAAGAGCTCCCGCAGTGCCAGCGAAGCCGTAAAGAATAAAGGCTTCATCACGACTGTGACCCGCAAAGTAACGAGTTAAGAAGAAGATGGCACCTAGGACAAAAGGCATAGCAAATTGGATAGGGTAGAGCCCACCAAAACCAAGTGTTCCATTAGTGACATAGAAAATAATACTAATTAGAGTGGCAATTTCCTTCTTGTTTGTCATGTGCATGACAGTCTTGTAAAGGTAACTTCCAGAAAGATAGTAGGTAAGGAATTGAATAGGAATCAGCCAAAGAGTTGATCCTAAACGGAAAGCCAGAGAAACTAGTAAGTAATAAAAGAAGCCACCTGTCGCAAAAAAGTCAGAGTAGGGTAAGCTACCATTGGCAAACATTTTTGCAATGTAAAGGTTTTGAGACTGTATATTATTGGCAAAGTCTGTAAAGCAGGGAACTGATATACTAAAAATACTCAAAATCAAACTGAGAATCAGGATATGGCCTTTATGCTTCCATGGAAGTGAAATCTTAGTTTTTTTCTCTATTTGAGACGCATTTGATTCTTCTGTATGTCCCTGAATTGTCACTTCAATCTTTTCGGATTGATTCTCTTGTGTATGAGAGCGATGGTGGCTTCGATGATAACCTTGGTAGCCACTTGAATCTAAAGTATTGTCTTCGTTGTATGGACTCACAATTAAACTCCTTTGTTGACATTTGGAAAGTTATAAATAAAAGGGTCTTATCCCCTAATTGTCTTATTTAAAGTATATCAGATAATACCATTTAGTCAATTTTCCTCTAATTTCTTACATTTAAGAAAAAAATATCTAAAAAAGAGACTGAGATACAATATCCCAATCTCTTTTTAACAAGTCATTTCTTTGCCTATGGCATTGAATATTTTTAGTTTTCGTCGATGAAGCTATTGAAAACTTCTTCAATCATATCCCATTCAGCATCTGAATCTTCAGGAATTGGTTGAAGGTCGCCTTCAGTACCGTCTTCATTTTCAGTGAATGAGTATGCTTGGATTTCAATTTCCCCGTTAGCATCTTCTTCAGCACCAGCTGGTACCAAAAGAACATAGTTTTTACCAAATTCTTCGCGTCCATCAATAGTCAACAAGATTTCAAAAAGTGTTTCATTTCCTTGTTCGTCTACTAAAGTGATGACTTCATGATCATGGTTGTGGTCGTGATTGTGTGACATATTGTTCTCCTTTTTGTAGAGAGCACTGAATAGTGAGGAAATCTAGTATATTTGCTTGGCAGTTTACTAGATTGTCATTTGACTATTAGGTCTCTATTACACTTTCTTAAAACATTCGATCGAGGTAGTTTTGTAGAATAAGTTGGGCAGCTAATTTATCAATAACTTTTTTACGTTTACCACGGCTGACATCTGCTTGTTCAACCAACATACGCTCGGCTTGAACAGTTGTCAAGCGTTCGTCTTGGTAATCTACAGGAATTCCAAAGATTTCCTTGATTTTGTCACCATAGGCTTTGCTTGCCTCAACACGTGGTCCTTCAGTGTTATTCATATTTTTAGGAAGACCAACAACAAATTTTTCTACCTTATATTCTTTAACGAGCTCGCCTAGTCGGTCGAAACCAAACTCTTCAGCCTCCTCGTCAATTTTGATAATTTCAACGCCTTGGGCTGTAAAACCGAGGGGATCACTAATCGCAACTCCTACTGTTTTTGAGCCAACATCAAGTCCCATTACTCGCATTAGAGGTCAATTCCATTTCCTTTAAGATAATAGCGAACGAGTTCTTCAACGATTTCATCACGTTCGTATTTACGAATCTGGTTACGGGCGTCATTATAACGCGGAACATAAGCAGGGTCACCGCTCAGAACATAACCGACGATTTGGTTGATAGGATTGTAACCTTTCTCAGCCAACGAACGGTAAACATTTGTCAAAGTATTACTGATTTCATCTTTGCTACCGTCGTCTAGGTTGAAACGAACAGTTTCATCTGTAAATCCCATACTGACACCTTCTTTCTATAAGAATTATCTGTTAGTTCTTTATTATAACATAAGTATAGCCAAAAGGGAAAGACGATGAACAAAAAAAGAGACGACTGAAGTCATCTCTCTTAATATCCAATAAGATTAAACGCGTTCAACTTTACCAGATTTAAGCGCACGAGCTGAAGCCCAAACTTTTTAGGTTTACCATCAACAAGGATAGTAACTTTTTGAAGGTTAGGTTTAACGGCACGTTTAGTTTTGTTCATAGCGTGTGAACGGTTGTTTCCAGAAACAGTTTTACGTCCTGTAAAGTAACATACTTTAGCCATTTCGTGTTTTCCTCCTAGGTAGAATTTATTACGGATGTGCTAGCACCACATACCAAAACATTCTATCATAAGAATTTAGGTTTGACAAGAACTATTTATAATTTCTTTTTATAACAAAATAGTATATGCTTATTATAATAAGAAAAAATCAGTTAAAAAAAGGAGAGAAGATGCCAGATAATCTTGCTCTACGCATGCGTCCACGTACAATTTCAGAGGTGATTGGTCAGAAGCATTTGGTTGGTGAAGGTAAAATTATTCGCCGTATGGTAGAAGCGAATATGCTGTCGTCAATGATTCTCTACGGGCCACCAGGAATCGGGAAGACCTCAATAGCTAGTGCTATTGCAGGAACAACAAAATTTGCTTTTAGAACCTTTAATGCTACTGTTGATAGCAAGAAACACCTGCAGGAAATTGCGGAAGAGGCTAAATTTTCAGGTGGCTTAGTTCTGCTTCTAGATGAGATTCATCGTTTGGATAAAGCTAAACAAGACTTTTTATTGCCACTCTTAGAGAATGGCAATATTATCATGATTGGGGCTACAACGGAGAATCCGTTTTTTTCTGTCACACCAGCCATCCGTAGTCGTGTACAAATATTTGAGTTGGAACCACTCTCTAACGAGGATATTAAGGAAGCTATCCTAGGTGTTCTAGAGGACAAGGAGCGTGGCTTTGACTTTGATGTCCAGTTAGATGAGGATGCTCTAGATTTTATTGCTACGGCTACTAATGGTGATTTACGTTCGGCTTATAATTCCTTAGATTTAGCTGTCATGTCGACGCCAGCTTCAGAAGATGGGCTTCGCCATATTACTTTAGATACAGTGGAAAATAGTTTACAACGTAGCTATATCACCATGGATAAAGACGGTGATGGACACTATGATGTGCTTTCTGCTTTGCAAAAATCTATTCGAGGCTCTGATGTTAATGCCAGTCTTCACTATGCAGCACGTTTGGTTGAAGCAGGAGATCTCCCTAGTCTAGCACGGCGCTTGACTGTGATTGCGTACGAGGATATTGGTTTAGCTAATCCTGATGCGCAAGTTCACACGGTTACAGCTTTGGAAGCTGCACAGAAAGTAGGTTTCCCAGAGGCGCGTATTTTGATTGCTAATGTAGTTGTTGACTTAGCTTTATCTCCTAAGTCGAATTCGGCTTATATGGCTATGGATGCTGCCTTGGCAGACCTTAGAAAATCAGGGAATTTACCTATTCCTCGTCATTTGAGAGATGGACACTATGCTGGAAGCAAGGAACTGGGCAATGCACAAGATTACAAGTATCCCCATGCTTATCCTGAAAAGTGGGTCAAACAACAATATCTTCCTGATAAATTAAGAGGTGTGAATTATTTCCAACCCAATGAAACCGGGAAATATGAAAGAGCTCTTGGAGCTAATAAAGAACGGATCGATAAGTTATCTAGGTAATACGAGAGGAATCAACGAAAACGATTGCAAAAAATTGATTTTTCCTCTTGCAATAATTTTCAAAAGTGGTATTATAAAAACATAGAAATTGCTGTGGTATACGAATCCACATATAAGTGTTGACCGACTAATTTTTGTATTATCGGGAGACAGAGGTCTATTAACAGTGTGCAGGCTGGCTCACCCAGAAGCAACTGAAGTTAGTAGCGAGTCGCCCACCTGCTTTTTTACGTCGCGGGTTCAATACAAACCGTGGATCATCGGTACCAATACAGCATCCAGCCTCCTTAGCTCAGTTGGTAGAGCAGTGGACTCTTAATCCATGGGTCACAGGTTCGAGCCCTGTAGGGGGCATCAAACTCCAACAGTAAAAGCCTTGATAACCAAGGCTTTTTTGCTTGTCTTAAGAGCATTTGCCCCATCGTTTGCCCCACATTTTTTTATGAGCAATCTTTCCAGATATCTCTGATTTGATTAAATTCCTCAAAAATTTTCTCTTCTAAAGTGTGTCCATATACTTCTACCAACATTGAAATATCTCTATGCCCTAGAATTTTTGCAATAACTCCAAGGTCAAACCCTTTGTGCCAGAGGTAGCTTCCATAGGTGTGACGTGCTCCTTTTGTCGTGATAATTGGATAAATGTCCAACTCATTTAAGAGAACACTCAAAGCTTTATTGACGCTTGCAATATCTGGAACTGAATGAATATATCCAAAATGTTGAAAGATCATTCGATATCGATTTTTGATTCCTAACTCCATGTTTGCTCTTTCTTGCTCCGTTTGTAAAAGGCGCAAAATTTTGATACACTCTTCGTCTATTGGAACCATCCGAATAGACGTTTTATTTTTTGGTGGAACAAACTTATGAGAGAGAGTATTATACCTCCTGTATGTTTTTAACAATCCTCTGTCAAAATCAACCTCATTCCAAGTTAACGCTACTAACTCTCCAAACCTCATGCCTGTTTTTAATAGAAAATAGACGATATAAGGAACAATTGAACGTTGGTAATCGAATTTTCTCTTTACTGCTAAAAGTAAATCCAGATAGTCCTTTTCTGTATGTAAATATTTCTCTTCTGTCATCTGTTGTTCTTTGGATGAAAACAACTCGACATGTTGTGTAAAATCATCTATTAGAACTTTGTCAGCAATTGCCATTTGGATGCTCTGATGAATCCCCGTATTCAATCTACCAAGAAAATTTCTACCAACTGTTTGCCCATACTTATTCATAATTCTTTGGTATTCACTCGCACGAATTTGAGTGACTTTTTTATTTCCAAATAATCTTTCAATTGTGTTTTTACGGAGAAGATATTTTTTCTTTGTTTCTTCCGACCTACTACTTGGTAAAATTTTTAGTTCAAGCCATTCTTGATATAGATCGGCAAGAGAAATATCTCTAGAAATTCTTTTTCCTAAACGAAGTTCTTGCAGAATCGGTTCAGCTTCTGACTCTGCAAGTTTTTTTGTTTTAAAACCGCTATTATGAGCAACAGTTTTTCCTTCGTTACGAATTTCATAAGTCCATAAATTACTATCTCCTCGCTTTCGGTAACGAACACTTGCCATATTACGCCACCTCTGTTCCTAGAATCTCATTTACAACACTTTTTTTGGAACAACCATCAAACGTTTGCGATTATAAAATGTATAGCCTCGTGATACAAGTAATTCTCTTGCCTGATGGATGATATCATTTGCAGTGTGAGGGCGATAGCCCATTTCAATTAATTCTTTGTTGCTAATTAAATTATTATCCATAGTTATCCTCCTTATTGATTTCTAAAGTCAGAAACTCACCTACAAGTAGTTGTAATTCTGTATTTAATTTAGGGAGATTCTGTATTAATACTTCTTTTAATTCTTCCGCAAATTGGTTCGTTTCTTCTCTCAATAGTTTGCGGACTCTTGTTTTTTTCTTTTTGATGCTGTCTGATTTTAAATTTGGAAAAGCCAATGACAACAGTTCAGGATTGTTGAGAAAGATAATTGTAAATGCTCTTTGCTCCACTCGAATATGATCTAGCTTATAAAATCCGAAATTATCAAGTCGATTCATAATATCTTGGACCATCTCCTCCCCAATCGCTTTGGTTCTGAGTTGGAACTCTAGTCTCCACCAAAACGGATTTACAGCCAAATCTAGCTTCTCTTCACGCTTGTGAGCAATGATTTCTTTATTCTTATCATATAACCTAACTTGTACATTACTACCGCTAGAACCCCAATATTTCGTCTCTAATTCGCCCCCCTCGACCATAGAAGACCTTATGGGTAACACCACCTTTAATATGTTGCAAATTAACGATCTCAGGCCTGTTGAGAATGTCAAATGCCAAATCAAAACGAGACAATCGTACCGTCAATGAATTCAATCTGGCAAAGTACATTAATTGCCTCCATACTTTCATTCCATCAAATTCTTTTAAAGTGTTAGGATTGAAATCAATCCGAATCAATTGTTCACCTCCATAAGTGGATAATTGAAAAAATATAATATTGATTGAATCATACTCATTAAAATCTTTAGCTAAAGTAAAGACATCATCTCGCACGTTATCATGTATTTCAAATGAGTCAACTCTTGTACTTATTGCCTGTTTCAGATTTTTGAAAATTCGTCTTAGGGAACCCGTGTCTGTATCCCAGATAACCGTTAATCTATCAATACTGACATCTAACCTCTGTACTAATTCTCCTATTTCACATCGTTCTTGAATGCTTCTTAAATCTTGTATAGAAACCAACAAAATTGTCCCCCCTTCTTTTAGATTTTTTAGGTCTCAGAAACACCGTCAAATCAACGTTTGCTCGTCCCGTCGTTCTTTGGACGTTGTCCTAAGTGTACCTTTTTGCTGGCTGTTAGAATAGCCAGCTTTTGCTTGACTAGAAATTGTCTGGACGGCAGTCCGCAGGACTTCGCCTGACTTCCCGTCAGGCTCGTCCCTTGTCCTTGTCCACACAATTTCTAGCTCCAAGGCTTCGAATAGTCATAAGTCATAGTCTCGTCTTCAACTTCCTCCTCACTCACTATTCCTAAACATATGAGCTATTTTGTATCATTTATAACTTATTTATAAGTTATAAATATATTTTATAAAAAATATTTGGGGTAGTCAACTAAAAACTTGATTTGTAAGTTTACAGGTGATAAAATAAGTTTAAAATAAAAAACAGGAGTTCATCATGACCTTTATTATTCAAAATTTTGGACCCAATTTGGCACGACTACGCATAGAAAAAGGAGTGAGTCAAACTCAACTTGCGGAAGATTTAGGAATCGGTAAACAATCCATCTCTGACTACGAAAAACAAAAAAGCTACCCCACCTTTGCAAATTTAGATAAGATAGCAGAATATTTTAATGCAACTCCAACTCAACTTTTTGGAACGAGTAAGGAGATTGAATTAGAAAAGAGTGTTCTTGAATCGAATGAATACTCTGATAAAGTAAGTGAGATCTTAAAGGCTGTCAAATACATCGAACATTTTCTACAAACTGATGGACAGTACTTAGAGGATTTACTTTACCTAACAAGAGGCAACCAGCTATACACAGAAGATGGAGATGAGTTGTATATTGATCCAACTTCTCAGAAAAGAACATTTCATAACCAATATGAACCTGGTTTTATTGTAGCAAGAGATAAATCCCCACTAGAACTCTTAATTGAAAATAAGAACCTATTAGATTAAAAAGCGAGGATATGTACTGATCCCAAAAGTTAGATTTTTTCTGTCTAACTTTTGGGGTGCAGTACATTTTCAACTCTCTTATTTATTTTCTTATCTCACATAATTACTTCACATATCCAGGCTCATCAAATTCATTTTTTTCAATAACATATGCCACATTTGCATCCTTATTGATCAAAGAACATATATCTATTAAACTACAAAAGCTCTCTGACCGCAAAATTCCGTTAATTTACAACCTTATTCCTACTTTCTATTTTACTTTTCTGACAGGTAAGATTATAATAAGGAGTATTTATTTTCGGAGGTTTTTATGTCATTTCTATCAAAAAATTGGGCAGGACTGTTAGTCTGTCTGATCATTTCTATCATCTCTTGGGTTTTAGGAGGCTTTCTGCCTGTTGTGGGAGCACCTGTTTTCGCCATTTTTATCGGAATGATTCTCTACCCCTTTCTCACTCCCTATAAACAACTGGATGCTGGTTTGACTTATAGCTCCAAAAAATTGCTTCAGTATGCTGTTATCTTACTTGGTTTTGGACTCAATATCTCTCAAGTTTTCGCAGTTGGAAAATCTTCCCTTCCTGTCATCCTTTCGACTATTTCTATCGCTTTAATTATTGCTTTCTTTTTCCAACGATTTTTTAACATGGATACAAAGCTAGCTACCTTGATTGGGGTAGGCTCTTCTATCTGTGGCGGTTCTGCCATTGCAGCGACTGCTCCTGTTATTCACGCCAAGGAAAAAGAAGTAGCCCAAGCCATTTCTGTTATCTTTTTCTTCAATGTCTTGGCAGCTCTTATCTTTCCAACTCTAGGTTCTTGGCTCCATCTCTCCAACGAAGGTTTTGCTCTCTTTGCGGGTACTGCGGTCAACGATACTTCCTCTGTAACAGCCACAGCTAGCTCCTGGGATAGTCTGTATCATACCAATACTCTAGAATCTGCAACCATTGTCAAACTGACTCGTACCTTAGCTATTATCCCTATTACTCTCTTCCTCTCCTATTGGCAAAGCCGTCAACAAGACAACAACCAAGGAGTAAAGCTTAAAAAATCTTCCCCGTTTTCATTCTCTACTTCATCCTAGCTTCTCTGCTAACTACCGTCCTTACTTCTTTTGGTGTTAGCAATAGCTTCTTTTCACCTCTCAAACAGCTCTCCAAATTCCTCATCATCATGGCTATGAGTGCTATTGGTCTCAAAACTAACCTCGTTGCTATGATCAAATCCAGTGGAAAATCCATTCTTCTTGGAGCCCTTTGCTGGATCGCTATCATCCTGACTAGTCTTGGCATGCAATTACTCATCGGTATTTTCTAAGAAAAAAGGGAGCCTAAAGGCTACCTCAGAACGTAGACAAACGTCATTTTTGGCGTTTGTCTTTTTGTATCTTCAAAGATATTTTGTCTTATCATCTACTATTCCATCCAAAAATCTGATTTAAAGCAAAATAAAAAGGGATATTCCCTATCCATTTCGATAATTTTTTCATTAATTTGTTTTTCCATTTTATCCTCCGATTAGTCTCGCACTGATATTTATTGATAACAACACTATATTTCTAGTATAGCATAATCATTAGATATTATAGGTTTTCAAACCAAATGAGAGTCATTCGTTTTTGCCCCACTTTTGCCCCATTTTTAAATCATGACATTGGAAATACCTAAAAGTACTTCCCTAAAATCACTTATATTTCAATATTTTTAATTACTCTCAATATGAAAATCCTTTCCAAATCCATGTAGGGGGCAGTTTAATATCGAAAAGAGACTTGATTGTAGGTCTTTTTTTTTATTTTTCTAAGAAAGAACTCACTTTAAACAGAACTTTACGTGCTTGTTTGTCCAAACGAGAGTTGTTCCAAATGATAATTCCTTCTAAGATATATGCTTTGTGTTATGATATTAGTCAGGAAACAGAATTGAAAAAGGAGACCTGTGTTGAAAATTGCAATCATTGGCTATAGCGGCTCTGGAAAGTCTACTTTGGCAAACTTTTTAGGTCAACACTACAATTGTGAGGTTCTTCATTTAGATAAAATTCATTTTACATCAAATTGGCAAGAGCGAACAGTTGATGAAATGACTGACGATATATCAACATTTATGCTACAACGTGATTGGATTATTGAAGGGGAATTACTCGGCCTGTCTTTATGAAGAACGGATGAGGGAAGCTGACTGTATTGTCTTTTTCAACTTTAACAGAGTTAATTGTCTCTATCGGGCATTTAGGCGCTATTTAACATATAGGGGAAAGACACGTCCTAGCATGGCAGAAGACTGTAATGAAAAATTTGATTTTGCATTTGTGAAATGGATTTTATTAGACGGACGTTCCAAAAAATATGTCGAGCAATATCATACAGTTGTTAAAAATTATTCTGACAAGACAATTATTTTAAAGAATCAAAGGCAGTTAAATCATTATATGAAGCAGGTTAAATAGCTAGTAGAATTATTTGGTCATAAAATAGCTGGTAGTTCTATATAAGATGTAAGGATAAAAAAGAGATTGTAAATAATGAGTTGCAATCTTAGCTATAACTGTCAGAATATTTTGTAAGAAACGCTTTCAACGTTGAACAAATAGCCTTTTTTCTGCTATAATAAACTGTAACGCGAAACTTGTGGGTGAAATTCCCACCGTGAAGTTTTTCAAGAAAGGTGGGGACAGCCTCGTAAAGGTGGAGCTGTCCGTTATCAAAATAATATGACATCAGTAGTTGTTGTGGGTACCCAGTGGGGTGATGAAGGTAAAGGGAAAATTACAGATTTCCTAAGTCAAGATGCCGAAGTGATCGCACGTTATCAAGGTGGAGACAATGCAGGTCACACGATTGTTATCGATGGTAAGAAATTTAAATTGCACTTGATTCCATCAGGTATTTTCTTCCCAGAGAAAATCTCTGTTATCGGGAACGGTGTAGTGGTCAATCCTAAATCACTTGTCAAAGAGTTGGAATATCTTCATGCCGAAGGTGTGTCAACAGAGAGCCTTCGTATTTCTGACCGTGCGCACGTTATCTTGCCGTACCATATTAAACTTGATCAACTGCAAGAAGCTGCTAAAGGTGATAATAAGATTGGTACAACTAACAAGGGTATTGGGCCTGCCTATATGGATAAGGCTGCGCGTGTAGGTATCCGTATTGCAGACCTTTTGGACAAAGAAATCTTTGCTGATCGTTTGAAAACAAACTTAGCTGAGAAAAACCGTCTTTTCAGTAAGATGTATGAGGCTGAAGAATTATCATTCGATGAGATTTTTGAAGAATACTACGCTTACGGACAACAAATTAAGCAATACGTTACAGATACATCTGTAATCTTGAACGACGCTCTTGATGCAGGTAAACGTGTCCTCTTTGAAGGAGCTCAAGGGGTTATGCTTGATATTGACCAAGGTACTTACCCATTTGTAACGTCATCAAACCCAGTTGCGGGTGGTGTTACAATCGGTTCAGGGGTTGGTCCATCTAAAATCAACAAGGTCGTTGGTGTATGTAAGGCCTATACGAGTCGTGTTGGTGATGGTCCTTTCCCAACTGAGCTATTTGATGAAGTGGGTGAACGTATCCGTGAAGTTGGTCATGAATATGGAACAACAACTGGACGTCCACGTCGTGTAGGATGGTTTGACTCAGTGGTGATGCGTCATAGCCGTCGTGTATCAGGTATCACAAACCTCAGCTTGAACTGTATCGATGTTCTCTCAGGTCTTGACACTGTAAAAATTTGTGTAGCTTACGACCTTGATGGTGAGCGTATTGATTACTACCCAGCTAGTCTTGAGCAATTGAAACGCTGTGAACCAATCTATGAAGAATTGCCAGGTTGGGAAGAAGACATCACAGGTTGCCGTAGTTTAGATGAGCTTCCTGAAAATGCTCGTAATTATGTTCGTCGTGTTGGTGAATTGGTAGGTGTACGTATCTCTACTTTCTCTGTAGGACCAGGACGTGAACAAACAAACATTCTTGAAAGTGTTTGGTCAAATATCTAAAGCCAACAAAAGGAGAATCTAGGAAACTAGGTTCTCTTTTCTCACGCCTTAAACTTATGGATTAATATGAATGTTGCAACTATTAAAAAAGGTTACTAATTTTTCGATATGATTAGGAGAGAAACCTTTCTATTTGATTAGTTTTTCGGTATAATATGGATTGATTAAATGAAAATTAATGAGAACCTACTTTCATGATTTAAAAGTGTGTTCGTAATTTTGACAAAGAAAATAAGTGAGCATATCTCTTAATAGCTTTGGGCAAGAGGTGAATAATGAAGAAGATTGTATTTGTTTGTCTGGGGAATATTTGTCGTAGCCCAATGGCAGAATTTGTGATGAAAGAGCTGGACCAAGGAAAGTCTTTGCATATCGAAAGTCGCGCGACATCTTCATGGGAGCATGGAAATCCAGTTCATCAAGGTACCCAAAAGATTTTAAGGAAATATGCTATTTCTTTTGACTCTTCCAAGGGCTCACAGCAGATTAGTCAGGCTGATTTTGAGTTCTTTGATCTAGTTGTGGGAATGGATGAGTCAAATGTTGAGGATCTTCTACAGATATCTGCAGGGCATTATGACGATAAAATCAAGCTTTTCAGACCTGGTGGAGTGCCGGACCCATGGTACACAGGTGACTTTGAAGAAACATATAAATTGGTAACTGCAGGTTGTCGAGACTGGTTACAGTGGATTAAGGATAGACAATGAATTTTAAACAACTAAAGGATTTTGATTTTAAAAATATTGATATTGACCGAAATCAATTTGAGCGTATCACAGTAGGGGTTATTATTTTATGTGCCCTGTCCTTGTTTTTGGTGACTATAAAAACGCAACATTCTATCAAGATTGATGGGACTAAGATTACCTATAAAGGTCAGATGCAGAACCACCGTTTGAATGGTCAAGGAACTTTGACCTATGACAATGGTGATACCTACACAGGAGAATTTAAGAATGGTTCCTTTAATGGTCAAGGAACCTTCAAATCTCATGAGGGTTGGATTTATCAAGGTGAGTTCAAGTCTGGGCAAGCCGATGGCCAAGGAAAATTGACTACTGAAAATAAGGTTACCTACAAAGGAAAATTTAAGCAGGGGATTTTTAAAGGATGAGAATTAACTGGTTTTCTTATATTCGTGTGACAGGACTTTTTTTGGTTCTGATTTATCATTTCTTCCCAAGTATTCTTCCTGGGGGCTTCATCGGTGTTGATGTCTTCTTTACCTTCTCAGGGTATTTGATTACAGCACTTTTGATTGATGAGGTATCTCGGACGCATCGCATTGATTACCTTGGTTTTATGCGACGACGCTTCTATCGGATAGTACCGCCACTTGTGTTGATGGTTCTTATTTGTACCCCTTTAGCACTCTTGGTTCGAAATGATTTTATTGCAGGTATTGGACGTCAAATTACCTCTGTTATCGGTTTTGTAACTAACTATTATGAGATTCTGACTGGAGGAAATTACGAGAACCAGTTTAACCAGCACATTTACCTCCATACATGGAGTCTGGCTATTGAGGTTCACTATTATATTCTTTGGGGTGCCTTGCTTTGGTTCCTAGCTAAGCGTGTCAAACACCAAAATCAATTTAGAGGCCTAGTCTTTATGGTATCTCTTGCTTGCTTTATGGTGAGCTTCCTATCAATGTTTATTAGTGCTTTCTTTGTTGATAGTTTTTCTCGCTTATATTTCTCATCAATTACGCATGCCTATCCATTCTTCCTAGGCTCGCTCTTTGCGACACTTTCAGGTGTGTATGAAACGACCGCTAGGTTCAAGAAATATACGTCTTTGGACTCTGAAAAAGACAGTCCTTTATATGGCAGGAAGTTTTGCCTTGCTCGTATTGTTGGGCTTAGTCCTTCATTTTGAGGAACGCATCACCTATCTATTTGGTTTTGTTTTGGCTAGTTTGTTCACGGCTGTTATGATTTACTCTGCCCGTGTCCTCCATGAGAAATTGCCTGGAAAATCAGAGCCTGCTCTTATTAGTTATCTGGCAGAAATCAGCTATAGTGTCTATCTTTTTCACTGGCCGCTATATATTATCTTTAGTCAATTGACCAATAATATTATTGCGGTCATTCTGACAACGATTCTGTCAATTGTTTTTGCGACACTTTCCTACTATATAATAGAGCCATTTATTGCAGGAAGAAAGGCCAGTCTCTTTGGAATAGACCTAGACTTGACGCCGTACCGACATATTGTGCTTTATGTATTTAGTGGTCTCACCTTAATTACAGTGCTTATTTCTCTCTTTGCGCCGGCTGTAGGGAACTTCGAGAAAGATTTAGAAGCTAATGGTTTGTCGCAAGCTCAGACTAAGATGAAATTAACGCGTACAAATGCGGAGAACAGTCAGGCTACTTCATTTGGTGTGAATAAGGGAGTGACAGTTTTAGGGGACTCCGTAGCTCTTAGATCAAAAGATCAGCTGGAATCAAGTATTGATAATGTCGCTATAGATGCAGTAGTCAGTCGTAACCTATCAACAATCAACGATTTGCTTAAAGATTACGCAGATAGTAATGCACTTGCTAAGGATGTTGTCATTGCTGGTGGTGTTAATGAAATTGACGACTATAAAGGCGTTATTAATAAAATTATCAAGAATTTACCTAAGGGTCACCATATTATCTTTGTGACACCATATAATGGTAGTAAGTCTGGTAATGAGGCCCAATCTTTGATTCAGTTACGTAAGTATGAGTTAGAGATGGCTAAGAAATACGACTTTGTGACGGTTGCTGACTGGTATCAAGTGGCTAAAGAAAATATTTCTATCTGGAATGGTACAGATGGGGTTCACTTTGGATCCGATAGCGACTCAATTAACCGTGGTGCTAAACTCTATACTAAGACAATTAAAGAAGCTATAGAGAAAGCTGATAAGGCACCAGTTAAGGGTGGTAAGAAATAATTAAAAGAGGCTCTTTGTCAACTGTAGTGGGTGACGAAAAGCTAACATCTAGAGAGGACCTGATAGGTCTTCTCTTTTTTTATGTTTAGAGTGATGAAGACACGTTTCTTAAAGTTGATGAAGTTTCTAAAACCGAAGCCCAACCGTTTGATGTCTTTAATCAACTTGTTAGTCGCTTCGAGTTTCGCGTTTGAATAGTCAGTTTCTAGCGCATTCTTGATGTATTGCTTGTGTCTAAGAAAAGTCCTAAAGACCGTTTGAAAGTAGTGATTGACCTTGCTCATGTTCTCCTCTATTAACTCAAAAAACTCATCTACCCTCTTCTCCTGAAAGTGAAAAAGCAAAAGCTGATAAAGTTTGTAGGCATTAGCGAGCTCTTCTGAAAAGACCAATGTCTTCTCAATGATTTCATGTGGTACTAAAGTTTGTCGGAAGGTCTTTGAATAGAAAGAGTTGAGCGATAGCTTACGGCTGTCCTTTTGAAAGAGTCGCCAGTGATTTTTCAAGGCTCGATAGGGTAGTGATTTCTTATCGAACTGGTTCATAATAGCGATTCTTGTCTTTAAAAAGGCTCGACCAAGGTGCTGAATAATGTGAAATCGATCAAGAACGATTTTGGCGTTTGGAAAGAGCTTGCGAGCCAGTGGAATATAAGCTCCAGACATATCCATCGTGATAAACTGTACCTGTTGTCGGACTTTCAATGGATACTTCAAAAAGTAGTTTCGTATAGTAGTTTGGCAGCGATTATCAAGGATGGTTATGAGTTTGTTTGTCTCATAGTTCTGCGCAACAAAAGCCAATTTCCCTTTCTTGAACCCAAACTCATCCCAGGACATAATAGCTGGGAGTTTGTCATAGTGTTCCTTGAAAGTAAACTGGTCGAGTTTACGATAGACAGTGGACGTTGACACGCGAAGTCTTCTGGCAATATCCGTTAATGCCACCTTCTCAGTTAGGAGTTGTGTAACCTTTTGTCGGACTAGATTGGAGATTTGGCAGTTTTTCTCAACGATAGATGTCTCAGCTACCGTGACTCGTCTACAACTTTTACACTGGAAACGACGTTTTTTTCAGACGTAGTAGTGTTGGAGTTCCAGCTTGCTCAAGAAGAGGGATTTTAGAAGGCTTTTGAAAGTCGTACTTGATCATCTTTCCATGGCAATGAGGACATGATGGTGCAGGGGAATCGAGTTTTGCTTGAATCTCGATATGAGTATCAGTTTCAAAAACAAGTGAAATATTGATATTTTGGTCTTTAATTCCGATTAATTCTGTGGTATTCTTAATAAGTCTCATGAGTTCTTCCTAATGATTGTTTGGTTGCTTTTCATTATAGTTCTTATGGGACTTTTTGTCTGCATTCAAAAAGCTCTATAATCTCTACAGTAGTTTTACCCACTACAGAAATTATAGAGCCTTAAAAGAGAAGGCAAGTCTTGTCTTCTTTTTTATGTCTTGAATTGTCAAATTAAGTGCATACTTTCCCCATAGAATACTTCATAAGGTGTTTTCCAGTTAAGACATTTTCGTGGCCTATTATTAAGTTTGTTCTCCCATAGCTGAATAGTCTGATCATCAACCAATATTAGATCACTACCCTTTGGAAAATATTCTCTAAGTAATCCATTCGTGTTCTCATTGGTTCCTCGTTGCCATGGAGCATGAGGGTCAGGAAAATAGACTTTAATGTTCAATTGATCACTCAATTTCTGATGATAGGTGAATTCTTTCCCTCTATCAGGAGTTACTGTATACTTCGTCAAGGGTTCTAACAGTTTTACCATAGCTTCTATTACCAACTTGCTTTTCTTAACAGCTACCTTTTTGATTTTTAGAAAACGAGAATAACGGTCTGTTAGAGTAACTAAACAAGCTTTTCCAGTTTTACCTGCAACAGTATCGGCTTCCCAATCTCCTATTCTAGTTCGATTATTAGCTTCTTCTGGTCTTTCGTGAATTGTATGAGAAATGGATATTTTCCCTCTATTTTCAACATGACCTTTAGTATGACGTGTTTTCCCACGATGACGAAGTTTACGAATGACACCACGAGCACCATGAGATAATGAGTTATCCTCAAAATGTCCTCGGTAAATGGCTCTATAGATTGTTTGATAACTAACAACAGTTTTCCCATACTCTAAGCGCAACTGACCTTCTATTTCTTCAGGAGACCATTGGTAATCGAGAAATAGATGTTTGATGGTATTGCTTAACTTGTGATCTATTTCAAGCATACGCTTCCGCCCACAGTGTGATTTAGCCCTATGGTAAGACTCCTGTGCATGACTTGGAGAATAGCTTCCTTCTTTTAGATGCCGCTTCCACTCACGACTAATACTAGATGGATGACGATGAAGTAACTTAGCAATTTGAGAAAAATTTAGGCCTTGCGTACGGTAAATGAGAATACTTTCACGCTCGTCTATGGTAAAATGATGGTAGCTCATAAGATTTCCTTTCGTAACTAGTTCGTTCAATTCTATTTTACTAGAAAATCTTATGAGTTTTTATTGTGCACTTATATTGTATATTCAAGGGACAAATTTTGACTGCATTTTTTGTTTTGTGCTAAAATAAGCCTATGGCAAGAATATTAGATAATGATTTACTAGGAGATGAAGAGTATGTTGAGCGTACCCTCCGTCCACAGTACTTTAAGGAATACATTGGTCAAGATAAGGTTAAAGACCAATTAAAGATTTTTATAGAGGCAGCTAAACTTCGTGATGAAGCCCTAGATCATACTCTTTTGTTTGGTCCTCCAGGTTTGGGGAAAACAACTATGGCTTTTGTGATAGCTAATGAGATGGGCGTCAATTTAAAGCAGACGTCTGGGCCAGCAATTGAAAAGGCTGGTGATTTAGTTGCTATACTCAATGACTTGGAGCCAGGTGATATCTTATTTATTGATGAGATTCACCGGATGCCTATGGCAGTTGAAGAAGTTCTTTATAGTGCTATGGAAGATTACTACATCGATATCATGATTGGTGCAGGCGAAACAAGTCGTAGTGTCCATCTAGAGTTACCACCGTTCACATTAGTAGGTGCAACTACTCGAGCAGGTATGTTGTCAAATCCATTGAGGGCTCGCTTTGGGATTAATGGTCATATGGAATATTATGAGCTACCAGATTTGAAGGAAATTATTGAACGTACTTCAGAAATCTTTGACATGACTATAACACCTGAAGCTGCTCTAGAGCTAGCACGTCGTAGCCGTGGGACGCCTCGTATTGCTAACCGCCTACTTAAGCGCGTGAGAGACTATGCACAAATCATGGGTGATGGCATCATTGATGATAAGATTGCAGACAAGGCGTTGACTATGTTGGATGTGGACCATGAAGGACTAGATTATGTCGATCAAAAAATTCTTCGAACTATGATTGAAATGTATGGTGGGGGACCGGTTGGTCTAGGTACCTTGTCGGTTAATATTGCTGAAGAGCGAGAAACGGTAGAAGATATGTATGAACCCTACCTAATTCAAAAAGGATTCATTATGCGTACACGTACAGGACGCGTTGCAACGGTTAAAGCCTATGAACACATGGGGTACGACTACACTCAAGAAAGTTGATAAAAAATCCATCTAAGGTGGATTTTTTGTTTAGTCAAAAAAGAAAAAGAAAAAAACTTTAAAAATCCCTTGCAATGAGTAGGTTCTTTTGTTATTATATTATGGTGCTGTAAATACAGCGCTTAGCTATGATACAAGAGGTTGCGACACGCCTGGTTGCACTGCCACGCAATCCGTGTTGGTTTTCTTGAGGAGCTAGCCTATTATCTTAAATAGACGAAAGAGGAGAAAAAATGGCAAACAAAAAAATTCGTATCCGTTTGAAAGCTTACGAACACCGTACGCTTGATACAGCGGCTGAAAAAATCGTAGAAACTGCAACTCGCACAGGTGCGACAGTTGCTGGGCCAGTTCCACTTCCAACTGAACGTAGTCTCTACACAATTATTCGTGCGACTCACAAATATAAAGATTCTCGCGAACAATTTGAAATGCGTACACACAAACGTCTTATTGACATCATCAACCCAACTCAAAAAACAGTTGACGCTTTGATGAAACTTGATCTTCCAAGTGGTGTGAACGTAGAAATCAAACTTTAATTAAAAGCTTGATTCATTGAGCATAAAAAACGCTCGTTAAAAACTTTTTTGAGCATAAAAAACGCTCATAAAAAACTTTTTGAAAAAACAATAAAGTAAAGGAAATATTTTCTCATGACAAAAGGAATCTTAGGGAAAAAAGTGGGAATGACTCAAATCTTCACTGAAGCAGGTGAATTTATCCCTGTTACTGTCATCGAAGCTACTCCAAATGTTGTGCTTCAAGTTAAGACTGTTGAAACAGACGGTTACGAAGCAGTTCAAGTTGGCTTTGACGACAAACGCGAAGTATTGAGCAACAAACCTGCCAAGGCCACGTAGCGAAAGCTAACACAGCTCCTAAGCGCTTCATTCGTGAATTCAAAAACATTGAAGGCTTGGAAGTTGGATCAGAAATCACTGTTGACACATTCGAAGCTGGAGATGTTGTTGACGTAACTGGTACTTCAAAAGGTAAAGGTTTCCAAGGTGTTATCAAACGCCACGGTCAATCACGCGGACCTATGGCTCACGGTTCTCGTTACCACCGTCGTCCAGGTTCAATGGGACCTGTTGCGCCTAACCGTGTTTTCAAAAACAAACACTTGGCAGGACGTATGGGTGGCAACCGTGTGACAATTCAAAACCTTGAAGTTGTACAAGTTATCCCAGAGAAAAACGTTATCCTTATCAAAGGTAACGTACCAGGTGCTAAGAAATCTCTTATCACTATCAAATCAGCAGTTAAAGCTGCTAAATAATAAGAAAGGAGAAATCAGTTAGAAATGGCAAACGTAAAACTATTTGACCAAACTGGTAAAGAAGTTAGCACAGTTGAACTTAACGACGCTATCTTCGGTATCGAACCAAACGAATCAGTAGTATTTGATGTCGTAATCAGCCAACGTGCTAGCCTTCGCCAAGGTACTCACGCGGTTAAAAACCGTTCAGCAGTATCAGGTGGTGGACGTAAACCATGGCGTCAAAAAGGAACTGGACGTGCTCGTCAAGGTTCTATCCGCTCACCACAATGGCGTGGTGGTGGTGTTGTCTTCGGACCAACTCCACGTTCTTACGGATACAAACTTCCACAAAAAGTTCGTCGCCTTGCATTGAAATCTGTTTACTCAGCTAAAGTTGCAGAAGATAAATTTGTAGCAGTTGAAGCTCTTTCATTTGCAGCTCCAAAAACTGCTGAATTCGCAAACGTTCTTTCAGCTCTTAGCATCGATTCTAAAGTACTTGTTATCGTTGAAGAAGGAAACAAATTCGCTGAACTTTCAGCACGTAACCTTGCAAACGTAACTGTTGCAACTCCTGCAACTGCAAGTGTACTTGACATCGTAAACGCAGATAAACTTCTTGTTACTAAAGAAGCTATCTCATCAATCGAGGAGGTTCTTGCATAATGAATTTGTATGACGTAATCAAAAACCTGTTATCACTGAGAAATCTATGATTGCTCTTGAAGCAGGAAAATACACTTTCGAAGTTGATACACGTGCACACAAACTCTTGATCAAACAAGCAGTTGAAGCTGCATTTGAAGGTGTTAAAGTTGCTAGCGTGAACACTGTAACTGTTAAACCAAAACAAAAACGTGTTGGACGTTACACTGGTTTCACTTCAAAAACTAAAAAAGCTATCATCACTCTTACAGCTGATTCTAAAGCAATCGAGTTGTTTGCAGCTGAAGCTGAATAATCAAAGGAGAAATTAACGTGGGTATTAAAGTTTATAAACCAACGACAAATGGCCGTCGTAACATGACTTCTTTGGATTTCGCAGAAATCACTACAAGCACTCCTGAAAAATCATTGCTTGTTTCTCTTAAGAACAAAGCTGGTCGTAACAACAACGGTCGTATCACTGTACGTCACCAAGGTGGCGGGCACAAACGTCACTACCGTTTGATTGACTTCAAACGTAACAAAGATGGCGTTGAAGCAGTTGTTAAAACAATTGAGTATGATCCAAACCGTACTGCAAACATCGCTCTCGTACACTACACTGACGGGGTTAAAGCTTACATCATCGCACCTAAAGGTCTTGAAGTAGGTCAACGTATCGTTTCAGGTCCAGATGCGGATATCAAGATTGGTAACGCTCTTCCACTTGCAAACATCCCAGTTGGTACAGTTATCCACAACATTGAGCTTCAACCAGGTAAAGGTGCTGAACTTATCCGTGCCGCTGGTGCTTCTGCTCAAGTTTTGGGTCAAGAAGGTAAATACGTACTTGTTCGTCTTCAATCAGGCGAAGTTCGTATGGTTCTTGGTACATGTCGTGCAACTATCGGTACTGTAGGTAACGAACAACAATCACTTATCAACCTTGGTAAAGCCGGCCGTAATCGCTGGAAAGGTATTCGCCCAACAGTTCGTGGTTCTGTAATGAACCCTAACGATCACCCACACGGTGGTGGTGAAGGTAAAGCACCAGTTGGACGTAAAGCGCCATCTACTCCATGGGGTAAACCTGCGCTTGGTCTTAAAACTCGTAACAAGAAGCTAAATCTGACAAACTTATCGTTCGTCGTCGTAACGAAAAATAATTTAGTCGCTTAGCACATAACATCCGCCAACTCGGTAGCACTTCTTAGTGCAAGCCGCTGTGGTACATTCAATTTAAAGGAGAAAACTACAAAATGGGACGTAGTCTTAAAAAAGGACCTTTCGTCGATGAGCATTTGATGAAAAAAGTTGAAGCTCAAGCAAATGACGAAAAGAAAAAAGTAATTAAAACTTGGTCACGTCGTTCAACGATTTTCCCAAGTTTCATCGGATACACTATCGCAGTTTATGATGGACGTAAACACGTTCCTGTTTACATCCAAGAAGACATGGTAGGTCACAAACTTGGTGAATTTGCACCAACTCGTACTTACAAAGGTCACGCAGCTGACGATAAGAAAACACGTCGTTAATAGGAGGAGGACACAATGGCAGAAATTACTTCAGCTAAAGCAATGGCTCGTACAGTGCGTGTTTCACCTCGTAAAACACGTCTTGTTCTTGATCTTATCCGTGGTAAGAACGTTGCTGATGCAATCGCAATCTTGAAATTCACTCCAAACAAAGCAGCACGCATTGTTGAGAAAACTCTTAACTCTGCTATCGCTAACGCAGAAAACAACTTTGGTTTGGAAAAAGCTAACTTGGTAGTATCTGAAACATTCGCAAACGAAGGACCAACAATGAAACGTTTCCGTCCACGTGCGAAAGGTTCAGCTTCACCAATCAACAAACGCACAACTCACGTAACAGTAGTTGTGTCAGAAAAATAAGGAGGTAAACTCGTGGGTCAAAAAGTACATCCAATTGGTATGCGTGTCGGGATCATCCGTGACTGGGATGCGAAATGGTATGCTGAAAAAGAATACGCAGATTACCTTCACGAAGATTTGGCAATCCGCAAATTCATTCAAAAAGAACTTGCAGACGCTTCAGTTTCAACTATTGAAATCGAACGTGCTGTAAACAAAGTTATTGTTTCACTTCACACTGCTAAACCAGGTATGGTTATCGGTAAAGGTGGATCAAACGTTGACGCACTTCGCGCTCAACTTAACAAATTGACTGGAAAACAAGTACACATCAACATCGTTGAAATCAAGAAACCTGATTTGGACGCTCACCTTGTTGGTGAAACAATTGCTCGCCAACTTGAGCAACGTGTTGCTTTCCGTCGTGCACAAAAACAAGCTATCCAACGTGCAATGCGTGCTGGAGCTAAAGGAATCAAAACTCAAGTATCAGGTCGTTTGAACGGTGCAGATATCGCCCGTGCAGAAGGATACTCTGAAGGTACAGTTCCGCTTCACACACTTCGCGCTGATATCGATTACGCTTGGGAAGAAGCTGACACAACTTACGGTAAACTTGGTGTTAAAGTTTGGATCTACCGTGGAGAAGTTCTTCCAGCTCGTAAAAACACTAAAGGAGGCAAATAACAAATGTTAGTACCTAAACGTGTTAAACACCGTCGTGAATTCCGTGGAAAAATGCGCGGTGAGGCTAAAGGTGGTAAAGAAGTATCATTCGGTGAATACGGTCTTCAAGCTACAACTAGCCACTGGATCACAAACCGTCAAATCGAGGCTGCTCGTATTGCCATGACTCGTTACATGAAACGTGGTGGTAAGGTTTGGATCAAGATCTTCCCACACAAATCATACACTGCTAAAGCTATCGGTGTACGTATGGGTTCTGGTAAAGGGGCACCTGAAGGTTGGGTAGCACCAGTTAAACGTGGTAAAGTAATGTTCGAAATCGCAGGTGTTTCTGAAGAAGTTGCACGTGAAGCGCTTCGTCTTGCTAGCCACAAATTGCCAGTTAAATGTAAATTCGTGAAACGTGAAGCAGAATAAGGAGAAGACATGAAACTTGAAGAAATCAAAAAGTTTGTTGCTGAGCTTCGTGGCTTGTCTCAAGAAGAGCTTGCTAAAAAAGAAAACGAACTTAAGAAAGAACTTTTCGACCTTCGTTTCCAAGCTGCAGCAGGTCAACTTGATCAAACTGCCCGTTTGAACGAAGTGAAAAAACAAATTGCACGTGTTAAAAACTGTGCAATCTGAAATCAAATAATAGATTGGGAAAGGAGCAATTCTAATAATGGAACGTAATCAACGTAAAACCCTTGTTGGACGCGTAGTATCTGACAAGATGGATAAAACAATCACAGTTGTAGTTGAAACTAAACGTAACCACCCAGTCTATGGTAAACGTATCAACTATTCTAAAAAATATAAAGCACATGATGAAAACAACGTTGCTAAAGAAGGCGATATCGTTCGTATCATGGAAACTCGCCCACTTTCAGCTACAAAAACGCTTCCGTCTTGTAGAAGTTGTGGAAGAAGCTGTTATTATCTAATAAAAACTAAAAGGAGACAATTGAAATGATTCAACAAGAAAGTCGCTTAAAAGTTGCTGATAATAGCGGTGCTCGTGAAATCTTGACTATCAAAAGTTCTTGGTGGTTCAGGACGTAAATTCGCTAACATCGGCGACGTTATCGTTGCAACTGTTAAACAAGCTACACCAGGTGGAGCTGTTAAAAAAGGTGATGTTGTTAAAGCTGTTATCGTTCGTACAAAAACTGGTGCTCGCCGTCCAGACGGTTCATACATCAAGTTTGATGACAACGCTGCAGTAATCATCCGCGATGACAAAACTCCTCGTGGAACTCGTATCTTTGGCCCTGTTGCACGTGAATTGCGTGAAGGTGGATACATGCGTATCGTATCTTTGGCGCCAGAAGTACTTTTAATCTGAATTAACACAAACTTAGTCCCCTGATATAGTCAGGGTGCCCATTAGGGCGTAAGAAATAATAGGAGAAATACTCAAATGTTTTGTAAAAAAAGGCGATAAAGTTCGCGTTATTGCTGGTAAAGACAAAGGAACTGAAGCAGTAGTTCTTAAAGCTCTTCCAAAAGTAAACAAAGTTGTTGTTGAAGGTGTTGCAATCATCAAAAAACACCAAAAACCATCAGCTGAAAACCCTCAAGGTGCTATCGTGGAAAAAGAAGCACCAATCCACGCTTCAAACGTTCAAGTTCTTGACAAGAACGGTGTAGCTGGACGTGTAGGTTACAAAGTTGTTGACGGCAAAAAAAGTTCGTTACAACAAAAAATCAGGCGAAGTGCTTGACTAATCACGAAGGAAAGGAGAAAGTATTAAATGGCTAACCGTCTTAAAGAAAAATACACTAACGAAGTAATTCCAGCTTTGACTGAAAAATTTAACTATTCTTCAGTTATGGCTGTGCCAAAAGTTGATAAAATCGTTATCAACATGGGTGTTGGTGAAGCTGTAAACAACGCTAAAACTCTTGAAAAAGCTGCTGCTGAGTTGGCACTTATTTCAGGTCAAAAACCATTGATTACTAAAGCTAAGAAATCAATCGCTGGCTTCCGTCTTCGTGAAGGTGTAGCGATCGGTGCTAAAGTTACCCTTCGTGGTGAACGCATGTACGAATTCTTGGATAAATTGGTATCAGTATCACTTCCACGTGTTCGTGACTTCCATGGTGTTCCAACTAAATCATTTGATGGACGTGGTAACTACACACTTGGTGTTAAAGAACAACTTATCTTCCCAGAAATCAACTTCGACGATGTTGATAAAGTACGTGGTATGGATATCGTTATCGTAACTACTGCTAACACTGACGAAGAAGGTCGTGAATTGCTTAAAGGCCTTGGAATGCCTTTTGCAAAATAATCTAGGAGGTAAATAAATTGGCTAAAAAATCAATGATTGCTAAGAACAAACGCCCTGCGAAGTTCTCTACGCAAGCTTACACTCGTTGCGAACGTTGTGGACGTCCACACTCAGTTTATCGCAAATTTAAACTTTGCCGTGTTTGCTTCCGTGAATTGGCTTACAAAGGTCAAATTCCAGGTGTTACCAAAGCTTCTTGGTAAAAATATGATGTATTCAAGTTGGTTTATCTAATTTGAATGTATTAAACACAATCTGAGCCTAGCTCAATCATTAACTAGCAAGTGAATTATTCAAACTACTAGTAAGAGGAGAAAAATATAAAATGGTTATGACTGACCCAATTGCAGATTTCTTGACACGTATTCGTAACGCTAACCAAGCTAAACACGAAGTACTTGAAGTACCTGCATCAAACATTAAAAAAGGTATTGCTGAAATCCTTAAACGTGAAGGTTTCGTAAAAAACGTTGAAGTTATCGAAGATGACAAACAAGGTATCATCCGCGTATTCTTGAAATACGGACAAAACGGTGAACGTGTTATCACTAACTTGAAACGTATCTCAAAACCAGGTCTTCGTGTTTACTCTAAACGTGAAGATGTTCCTAAAGTTCTTAACGGACTTGGAATCGCGATCATCTCTACTCAGAAGGTCTTTTGACTGACAAAGAAGCTCGTCAAAAGAACGTTGGTGGAGAAGTTATCGCTTACGTTTGGTAAGAAGCTGATACTAAGCACTTATCTCAAATGATTTGTGCGAGTTTCGTTGATTATATTCGATGAGACTCATCCCCGTGAAAACTAGTCACTTTGTGGCTTGATAATCTAACAGGAGAATTAAATACTATGTCACGTATTGGTAATAAAGTTATTACTTTGCCTGCTGGTGTTGAAGTAACAAACAACGATAACGTTGTTACTGTTAAAGGACCTAAAGGCGAACTCACTCGTGAGTTTAACAAAAACATTGAAATCAAAGTTGAAGGCAATGAAGTTACACTTCACCGTCCAAACGACTCAAAAGAAAACAAAACAATCCACGGTACTTCACGTGCAAACTTGAACAACATGGTTGTTGGTGTTTCTGAAGGTTTCAAAAAAGAACTTGAAATGCGCGGTGTCGGATACCGTGCGCAACTCCAAGGAACAAAACTTGTTCTTTCAGTTGGTAAATCTCACCAAGACGAAGTTGAAGCTCCAGAAGGTATTACTTTTGAAGTACCATCTGCAACTTCAATCGTTGTAAGTGGTATTAACAAAGAAGTTGTTGGTCAAACAGCTGCTTACATCCGTAGCCTTCGTTCACCAGAACCTTACAAAGGTAAAGGTATCCGTTACGTTGGTGAATACGTACGTCGTAAAGAAGGTAAAACTGGTAAATAATAGGATTTTATCCTTGTGGCAATTCTTTTTGGATTGTCTCTTTACCAAAGCTCTCATGAGCAAGCATTATAATTAAGAGGTGAAAATTGTGATTTCGAAACCAGATAAAAACAAACTCCGCCAAAAACGCCACCGTCGCGTTCGCGGAAAACTCTCTGGAACTGCTGATCGCCCACGTTTGAACATTTTCCGTTCTAATACAGGCATCTACGCTCAAGTTATTGATGACGTAGCGGGTGTAACGCTCGCAAGTGCATCAACTCTTGATAAAGAAGTTTCTAAAGGAACTAAAACAGAACAAGCCGTTGTTGTCGGTAAACTTGTTGCTGAACGCGCAGTAGCTAAAGGTATTTCTGAAGTGGTGTTTGACCGCGGTGGATATCTCTATCACGGACGTGTTAAAGCTTTGGCTGACTCAGCTCGTGAAAACGGATTGAAATTCTAATAGGGAGGACACTTAATAATGGCATTTAAAGATAATGCAGTAGAACTTGAAGAACGCGTAGTTGCTATCAACCGTGTTACTAAAGTTGTAAAAGGTGGACGCAACATGCGTTTTGCTGCTCTTGTTGTTGTTGGTGACCGTAATGGTCGCGTAGGATTTGGTACTGGTAAATCTCAAGAGGTTCCAGAAGCTATCCGTAAAGCAGTTGAAGCAGCTAAGAAAAACCTTATCGAAGTTCCTATGGTTGGTACAACTATTCCTCACGAAGTTCGTTCAGAATTTGGTGGAGCGAAAGTATTGTTGAAACCAGCTGTTGAAGGGGCTGGGGTTGCCGCTGGTGGTGCAGTTCGTGCCGTCATCGAATTGGCTGGTGTTGCTGATGTAACATCTAAATCACTCGGTTCAAACACTCCAATCAACATCGTTCGTGCGACTGTTGAAGGATTGAAACAACTTAAACGTGCTGAAGAAGTTGCGGCTCTTCGTGGCATCTCAGTATCTGACTTGGCATAAGAAAGGAGATAACAATGGCTCAAATTAAAATTACTTTGACTAAGTCTCCAATCGGACGCAAACCAGAACAACGTAAAACAGTTGTTGCTCTTGGACTTGGTAAATTGAATAGCTCAGTTGTTAAAGAAGACAACGCTGCTATCCGTGGTATGGTCAACGCAGTATCTCACTTGGTAACTGTAGAAGACGTTAAATAAAAATTGATTTAAGTCGTGAGGGTTTCCTTGCGACTTAAACTGAATTTCATGTATAGGCGAGTTTCTAATTAAGCTACCTTACTTGGTTAGAGGCGCTAGCATTTTACAAAAAGAGGAGAAAATAATAATGAAACTTCATGAATTGAAACCTGCTGAAGGTTCTCGTAAAGTCCGTAACCGTGTAGGTCGTGGTACTTCATCTGGTAACGGTAAAACTTCAGGCCGTGGTCAAAAAGGTCAAAGCTCGTAGCGGTGGTGGCGTACGTCCAGGATTTGAAGGTGGACAAACTCCATTGTTCCGTCGTCTTCCAAAACGTGGATTCACTAACATCAACGCTAAAGAATACGCACTTGTAAACCTTGATCAATTGAACGTCTTTGAAGATGGTACAGAAGTAACTCCAGCAGTTCTTAAAGAAGCTGGAATCGTTCGTGCTGAAAAATCAGGCGTTAAAGTTCTTGGTAACGGCGAATTGACTAAGAAATTGACTGTTAAAGCAGCTAAATTCTCAAAATCTGCTGAAGCAGCTATCACTGCTAAAGGTGGTTCAATCGAAGTCATCTAATGAGGGGTAACTCATTATGTTCTTTAAACTATTAAAAGACGCATTGAAAGTCAAAAACGTTCGTAATAAGATTTTATTTACAATCTTCATTATTTTCGTTTTTCGTGTCGGGACTCATGTAACGGTTCCTGGTATCAACGCTGAAAGTTTGAAACAATTAAGTGATTTACCTTTCTTGAACATGCTTAACTTGGTGTCTGGTAATGCTATGAATAACTTCTCAATCTTTTCGATGGGGGTTAGTCCTTATATTACGGCATCAATCATTGTCCAACTTTTGCAGATGGATATCTATCCAAAATTTGTGGAGTGGGGCAAACAAGGTGAAGTTGGTCGTCGTAAATTAAATCAGGCGACTCGTTATATTACTCTTGTTTTAGCATTTGGTCAATCGATTGGTATCACAGGTACTTTCAATACACTCTCATCAATTTCTTTGGTTAAGACACCTAATGTTTCAACCTACCTATTGATTGGGACAATTCTAACTGCTGGTAGCATAATTGTGACATGGCTTGGTGAACAAATCACAGATAAAGGTTTTGGTAATGGTGTGTCAATGATTATCTTTTCAGGGATCATTGCTTCTATTCCAAAAATGTTCTCAACAATTTACGAGGATTTCTTTGTCAACGTTCGTTCAGGAGAATTGACTCGTTCATATATCATAGTTGCTTTGCTAATTGTGGTAGGTTTGGCGATTGTCTTCTTTACGACATTTGTTCAACAGGCAGAATATCAAATTCCAATTCAATATACTAAATTGGTTCAAGGGGCTCCAACGAGTTCTTACCTTCCATTGAAAGTTAATCCAGCTGGTGTTATTCCCGTTATCTTTGCTAGCTCGATTACAACAATTCCTAGTACTATTCTTCCATTCTTCTCGAAGGTTACATGGTTATCACACTTACAAGGACTACTCTCGTATAATACACCTAGTGGAATGATTACTTACGCGATATTGATTATCTTGTTCTCATTCTTCTACACATTTGTCCAAGTAAATCCTGAAAAAACTGCTGAAAATCTTCAAAAGAATGGGTCTTACATTCCTAGTGTTCGTCCAGGTCGTGAGACTGAAAAGTACATGTCTTCATTGCTTAAGAGATTGGCAACAATCGGGGCTGTATTTCTCGCGTTTATTTCATTGGCTCCAATTGCAGCTCAACAGTTTATGCACCTTACAAGCTCAATCGCGCTTGGTGGTACATCTCTCTTGATCTTGATTTCAACTGGTATCGAAGGTATGAAACAACTCGAAGGTTACCTATTGAAACGTCAGTACGTTGGATTTATGAATCTTGAAGACTAAGTCTTCTCATGAACAATTGAGAGGGAAAGAAAGGTTACTTTCTGTCCCTTCTCTTTTGTTTTTTGATAACTCTACCAATGTGTTAAAACCTTGATAGAGTTATTTGAAAACAAAAATAAGGAGTTCGTAAGATGAATCTTTTAATTATGGGTCTACCAGGTGCTGGTAAAGGGACTCAAGCTGCAAAAATTGTTGAAGAATTTGGTGTAGCTCACATCTCAACTGGTGATATGTTCCGTGCTGCTATGGCTAACCAAACTGAAATGGGTGTTTTGGCCAAATCATTCATCGATAAAGGTGAATTGGTACCAGATGAAGTAACAAACGGAATCGTTAAAGAGCGTTTGGCTCAAGACGACATTAAGGAAAAAAAGGATTCCTTTTTGGATGGTTTTCCTCGCACAATCGAACAAGCTCATGCCTTGGATCAAATCTTGGTTGATCTTGGTTTGGAGCTTGATGGAGTAATCAATATCGAAGTGGATCCATCTTGCCTTCTTGAACGCTTGAGTGGTCGTATTATTCACCGCGAAACAGGTGAAACTTACCATAAAGTATTCAACCCACCAGCTGACTACAAGGAAGAAGACTATTACCAACGTGAAGATGACAAACCAGAAACAGTGAAACGCCGCTTGGATGTGAATATTGCTCAAGGTGAGCCAATTATTGCACATTACCGTGAGCTTGGTCTTGTATCTGATATTCAAGGTAACCAAGATATCGACGATGTATTCGCTGATGTTAAAAAAGCGATTGCAGCAATTAAATAATTATATAATCTTACTTGCGTATCAGACTTAAGCATGTTATAATACTTTAGTCTGACTTATAATTGTTACCTCTGTGCTCAGAGGAAATCAAATCGAAATTTTAGGGGGTACTTTTGCGTGGCAAAAGAAGACGTGATTGAAATTGAAGGTAAAGTTGTAGAAACTATGCCTAATGCTATGTTTACTGTTGAATTGGAAAATGGACACCAAATTTTGGCGACAGTTTCTGGTAAAATCCGTAAAAACTACATTCGTATTTTGGTCGGTGACCGTGTGACTGTTGAAATGAGTCCTTATGATTTGACACGTGGACGCATCACATACCGCTTTAAATAATCGAAATAATTGGAGGGATTGAAACATGAAGGTAAGACCATCGGTTAAACCAATTTGCGAATACTGTAAAGTTATTCGTCGTAACGGTCGTGTTATGGTAATTTGTCCAACAAATCCAAAACACAAACAACGTCAAGGATAATATAGAAAGGAGAAATCATGGCTCGTATTGCTGGAGTTGACATTCCAAACGATAAACGTGTAGTAATTTCACTTACTTACGTATACGGTATCGGACTTGCAACATCTAAGAAAATCTTGGCTGCTGCAGGCGTTTCTGAAGACATCCGCGTTAAAGATTTGACAAATGATCAAGAAGACGCTATCCGTCGCGAAGTGGATGCAATCAAAGTTGAAGGTGACCTTCGTCGTGAAGTTAACCTTAACATCAAACGTTTGATGGAAATCGGTTCATACCGTGGTATCCGTCACCGTCGTGGACTTCCTGTCCGTGGACAAAACACTAAAAACAATGCCCGCACTCGTAAAGGTAAAGCTGTTGCGATTGCAGGTAAGAAAAAATAATTAAAATAAAATAGGAGGTAAAAACATTGGCTAAACCAACACGTAAACGTCGTGTGAAAAAGAATATCGAATCTGGTATTGCTCACATTCACGCTACTTTCAATAACACTATTGTTATGATTACAGATGTGCATGGTAACGCTGTAGCATGGTCATCAGCTGGTGCTCTTGGTTTCAAAGGTTCTCGTAAATCTACACCATTTGCTGCACAAATGGCTTCAGAAGCTGCTGCTAAATCTGCACAAGAACATGGTCTTAAAACAGTTGAAGTAACTGTTAAAGGTCCTGGTTCAGGTCGTGAGTCTGCTATCCGTGCTCTTGCTGCTGCAGGTCTTGAAGTAACAGCAATCCGTGATGTAACACCTGTACCACATAATGGTTGTCGTCCTCCAAACGTCGTCGTGTGTAATCTTTAATAACAATAGTACACAAGGTTCGTTTCGAGGGAGTATAATAAATGATTGAGTTTGAAAAACCAATAATAACAAAAATTGATGAAAATAAAGATTACGGCAAATTTGTCATCGAACCACTAGAACGTGGTTATGGTACAACTTTGGGTAACTCTCTTCGTCGTGTACTTTTGTCATCACTTCCAGGTGCTGCCGTAACATCAATTAAGATTGATGGAGTACTCCACGAATTTGATACCGTACCAGGCGTCCGTGAAGACGTGATGCAAATCATCCTTAATATTAAAGGACTTGCTGTAAAATCTTACGTCGAAGACGAAAAGACAATTGAACTTGATGTCCAAGGTCCAGCTGAAGTTACTGCTGGAGACATCTTGACTGATAGCGACATTGAAATTGTTAACCCTGATCATTATCTTTTCACTATCGCTGACGGCGCTTCTTTGAAAGCGACTATGACAGTAGCTACAAACCGTGGTTATGTTCCAGCAGATGAAAACAAGAAAGACGATGCACCAGTGGGAACATTGGCTGTAGATTCAATCTACACACCAGTGAAAAAAGTCAATTATCAAGTTGAACCTGCCCGTGTAGGTAGCAATGATGGTTTTGATAAATTGACAATCGAAATCATGACAAACGGAACAATCATCCCTGAAGATGCCCTCGGTCTCTCGGCTCGCGTTTTGATTGAACACTTGAACTTGTTTACTGACCTTACTGATGTTGCTAAAGCTACTGATGTAATGAAAGAAACTGAAAAAGTGAACGATGAAAAGGTGCTTGACCGTACCATCGAAGAACTTGATTTGTCTGTACGCTCATATAACTGTTTGAAACGTGCCGGTATTAATACCGTTCATGATTTGACAGAAAAAACTGAGCCTGAAATGATGAAAGTCCGTAACCTAGGTCGTAAATCTCTTGAAGAAGTCAAAGTTAAGTTGGCTGATCTTGGACTTGGACTCAAAAACGATAAATAATAATATAGGAGGATAACATGGCTTACCGTAAACTTGGACGCACAAGCTCACAGCGTAAAGCGGTTCTTCGTGATTTGACTACAGATCTTATCATTAACGAAGCAATCGTTACAACTGAAGCACGTGCTAAAGAAATCCGTAAAACAGTTGAAAAAATGATCACTCTTGGTAAACGTGGTGATTTGCACGCACGTCGTCAAGCAGCTGCATTTGTACGTAACGAAATTGCATCTGAAAGCTATGATGAAGCAACTGATAAATATACATCAACAACTGCTCTTCAAAAACTTTTCTCAGAAATCGCACCTCGTTATGCTGAACGTAACGGTGGATACACTCGTATCCTTAAAACAGAACCACGTCGTGGCGATGCTGCCCCAATGGCAATCATCGAACTTGTTTAATTTTTATCAATTTTGTTGAGTGTTATGATGATGGAATAGCTTAGCTTTTCTTAGTCTAGCTCTGGTCTACCGCTGGGCATACGCCTAGCGGGAACACTCATCATAAAAATGGGAATAAATAAGCATGTAACGCTTGTTTACGAAAGGTAATACTGTTATTTTTCGTAAGCAGGCGTTTTTTTGGGCTATAAATCGTCTGAATATTTTGATATAATGGAATAAGCTTATTTCAAAAAGGGGGGACATTATTTTGACAACAGCCAAGGAACTGCTTAAGCAAAGGTATTATGAGCCAATTAAGGAGCAACCTGAATTATTTTTGGGGATTGAGTTGGAATACCCTGTCGTTAATTTGAGTGGTAATGCGACAGATGTCTCTCTTACAAAACAGTTACTAGTCTATCTCTTGGATAATTTTGATTTTAAAGCTGATAAGTATGATTCTGATAACAATCCTATTCAGGTTATCGATAAAGCTTCTGGAGATATGATTCTTTTTGAAGTCTCCTACAATACGATTGAGTTTGCTTTTGCAAAGGCTGAGAGAATTTCTGAGGTTGAGGAACGTCTGGATACCTACCTTGGTATAATCCAACCTTATCTGCAGAATCATAATCATGAGTTGCAAGGTTGGGGAGTGAATCCAAACTGGGTAAAAAATGACAACAGACCTGTTAAATCTCCTCGTTATGAAATGCTTATGGATTTTCTCGAGTTATCTAAAGCAAAGAACGATCCTTTCTTTCATGATTATCCAGAATATGGTTCTTTCATCTGTGGGAGTCAGGTACAGTTAGATGTTTCAAAAACGTCCTATTTAAGGGTTTTAAATGCTTTTAATCAAATAGAGGGACCCAAAGCAGTATTATTGGCAAACTCTGAATTTTGGGGCTCAGATTGGGATTTAGCGCTTTCTCGTGATGTTTTCTGGGAGAATTCCATGCATGGTGTTTTTGAGGAAAATGCAGGGGTATTTCCCAAGGTGTTTAAGAGCGAAGATCACTATTTTTCTTACTTGTCTGAGACAGCCATTTTTACTGCTAAGCGTAGTGATGAAACCTACTATTTTGAACCAATACGTGCTAAAGACTATCTAAGTACGTCATCTGTCAAAGCACACTCTATTCATGGCGAAGTAGTCACTATTGAGCCAAGTGAGGAAGATTTTAAGACTCACCGTTCTTATCAATTCCAAGATTTAACGATACGAGGGACGATTGAGTTTCGCAGTGTTTGTACCCAACCTTTCTCATCAACCTTTGCACCAGCAGCCTTTCACCTTGGTCTTTTAGTCAATTTGGAAAATCTGGAAAATATTTTGAATGACTCACCTTTTTTTGAAGCATTTGACTATGATTTTCCTAGAATTCGTCGTTTATTTTCGAAAAAGAATATTTCTGCTACAGACCTCAAGATGATTTTACCTTTGACAGAATTGCTATTGTCTTGTGCCGAGGATGGCTTAAAATCGCGTGGTTTTGGAGAAGAAGTCTACTTAGCTCCCCTTAGAGAGAAATTAGATAAACTGAATAAGAGTTTAGCTTAACCTTTGATAAGAGATATAATAGATAACTTTTGCTAAAAATTTAAAAAAAGGCAAAAAAGTATTGACGTCAGTAAACAATAAATGGTATTATATGGTAGTTGTTTCGAAAGAGACAAGAGAAAGTTATAAAAAACTTTCAAAAAAGTATTGACACGAGTTGTCAATCTTGATATAATAACTAATGTTGTTAGCGGAAATGGCGGAATTGGCAGACGCGCAGGACTAAGGATCCTGTGACCGCTTTAGGTCGTGAGGGTTCAAGTCCCTCTTTCCGCAGAGTAACCAGTCAGATGACTGGTTTTTTTGTATTAAAAAATCAAAACGCTTACAAATTGTAGAAAAGCTAGTTTTTTGAGTCTAATTGTGATAGAATAAACTTGTAAACGGGTTCAAACCCAAAAAAATATAGGAGGCCTTTATAATGGCAATCGTTTCAGCAGAAAAATTTGTCCAAGCAGCTCGTGATAATGGTTACGCAGTTGGTGGATTTAACACAAACAACCTTGAGTGGACTCAAGCTATCTTGCGTGCAGCAGAAGCTAAACAAGCTCCAGTACTTATCCAAACTTCTATGGGTGCAGCTAAGTACATGGGTGGTTACAAATTGTGTAAAGTTCTTATCGAAGAATTGGTTGAATCAATGGGTATCACTGTACCAGTTGCTATTCACCTTGACCACGGTCACTACAATGATGCTTTGGAATGTATCCGTGTAGGTTACACTTCAGTTATGTTTGACGGTTCACACCTTCCAGTTGAAGAAAACCTTGAAAAAGCAGCTAAAGTTGTTGAATTTGCACACGCTAACGGTGTATCAGTTGAAGCTGAAGTTGGTACAATCGGTGGTGAAGAAGATGGTATCATCGGTGATGGTGAATTGGCACCAATCGAAGATGCTAAAGCTATGGTTGCAACTGGTATCGACTTCCTTGCAGCAGGTATCGGTAACATCCACGGTCCTTATCCAGAAAACTGGAGCGGACTTCACCTTGACCACTTGCAAAAATTGACAGAAGCTGTTCCTAACTTCCCAATCGTATTGCACGGTGGATCAGGTATTCCTGATGATCAAATCCAAGCAGCTATCAAACTTGGTGTTGCTAAAGTTAACGTTAACACTGAATGTCAAATCGCATTTGCTAACGCAACACGTAAATTTGTTGCTGAATACGAAGCAAATGAAGCAGAATACGACAAGAAGAAACTCTTCGACCCACGTAAATTCTTGAAACCAGGTTTCGAAGCTATTACAGAAGCTGTTGAAGAACGTATCGACGTATTCGGTTCAGCAAACAAAGCATAATTTTGCTTGAAACATAATTGAATTAAGGTTTATCCTATGGGATAAACCTTTTTTGTTATTAAAAATACTTATGAAATACTCAATCATCAGTAAGACTATCAATAACAAGGGTAATATCTTTTTTCATATTTTTAGTAACATGAAGATAGATTTGGGTTACCTTACTTCCTTTAGTGTGTCCCACTCGTTCTTGGATAGCCTCTAAAGGTATTTTCTTTTCTGCTAGAAAGCTAATATGAGTATGTCTAAAGATATGTGTACTGATATGTTTGTTAAAACTTATCCTCTGATCGATATTGATTCCTACTTTCTTAATGTGACCTGTTTTGGTTTTCTTGCCTGTTTCACTAGAGTTTAGAAAACTATTTAGGACACTATAGTGAAGTGGTATTCCATTATACATAGCCTTATAGTGATTTTTGGAAGTGAATATCCAGCCTTTATCTTGGTAGTTAGGATTACCAGCTATGTGATGATTGTTTTCCTCTATTTCTTCTTGAAGAAGTTCTAAGGCTTTTTGTGAAAGTTCAACAGTCCTATAACTTTGCTCGTTTTTTACGTTTCCCTCATAATTGCTTTTATTTGCTCCACCATGAGTAGCTCTAGTTCTTCTAACATAAGCTAGTTTGTTTTGAAAATCTATATCAGCTACTTTCAAGCCTAAGACTTCTCCTATCCTCATACCTGTAAGGCTTTGAAATTCAAAGATTCTGGCATATTGTCGGTTATGTTGGTTTACAATGGCTAGGACCTCTACAAGTTCATCTTTTTCAAGATATGAATCTTCAATGTTTTTACTCTCTAACTCTTTTATCCTTTCCTCTAGTCCCTTATTTTCGATTTGAACATAAGGCATAGGGTTCTGTTCGGGTTTAATGTAATTTCTCTTAATAGCAAAGGTATAAACTGAATTGAGGTCAGATTTTAGAGCCTGAGCTATTCTTTTATGATTTCCTAAAGGATAAAACTGGTCTATCATTTTTTGAATTACATCAGTAGTAATATTTTGAAGCAAGCTATCAGCAGGAAGGTATTTTAGGATATGATTTCTAAATCTACCTTGCTCCCCTGCTAATGTTTTAGGTGCAACTTTTTTCTTTGTGATTCGGTCATCTTCCCATTCATTCCAAACTCTGTTTAGCGTGATACCCTCTTTGCTACTGATAGTTGATAGAGTGAATTTTTGATGAAAATGATTTAGTTTTTCCTGAAGCTCTCTTCGGATAGTTCCTTGCAATTGAGGAGAAATTTTGACTTTTCCATTATCTGAATAAGACTCGCTTGTTAAATACCATTTGCTGACGATTTCCCAGCGTTTTTGTGTGAGTGGATGTTTGGTATAGATTCTATATTTAACCTCTAAATAGCCCTTTTTAGGAGCTTTACGAGCCTGTTTAAATGTAACGTTACCCATATCTATATTTGACATTATTTTCCTCATCTTTCATATCTATGATCTTGCCTGTATCTAAGGAAGTTCAAGAAACCTTCAAAGTGTATCCAAACAATCTTATGAGAAGGATTTACAACAAACGAAGAAAATCTTGGATTTCTTCGCATTTCAACTAGAAGAGAATCTAGTGTTTTAGGTTTTAAGCCTTCAAATCGTCTGCAAACTGCTTCCTTGTTACCCCATTCAGCCTGACAATCTTCAACAGGTACGTACTTAATTTGAATCATTTCCTTACTCCTTATCAACTTTGATTTTTTTATATTGAACCTTGTTATCAATTAAGCGACCGTCTTTATAAATTTTACTGTTATAAGTAGTTTCATAAAGAATCTTGTCATTTTCAACAAGGTCAGCGACATTCTCATTAGTGAATAACTTCAACTCCTCGGGTTTATTCAGATTTCTAGAGGAGTAAAAAGCTTTCTTTCCTAAGCTATCTAATAATTCTTGTCCAATGCCTTTTTCCATGTATTTAGATACATAACGACCAGCATTAGAAGAATCATCTAAACTATCTAATTTATTTATCCGAACTGCTCCATGTCCCCATACTTCCAATAAAGAAGAATGAGGGACAAAGGGAAAATTAAAAAGAAGAATGTGTGCATGCCACGCTCCTCTTTTCTGTCGTTCTAATACTGCTATATATTTTAGTTGCCTTTTTTTAGAATGATAAATGTAGTAGTTCAATCTCTTGATAAACTTATCAAACATTATATTGAATTCTATTCGGTTTTTAATATTTGCTTTTGTTGTTAGGGTAAGGAAACTTGTTCTATTATCATAATTGCAATCTATCAGTCTTTGGAGTTTCCATTTTGAATTTTTTCGATTTTTTGATATACGTTTTAATCTTTCACCTTGTTCATCAGGTGTAAGTTCATCAAACTTTCTACGCTTTTGTTTTCTTTTTAAAGTGACTTGATTAGTATTAATTTCAGCATTATCACTTGAGAAAATAGGGGATTGATATTCCCAAATCTCAATATACGAGGAAGTTCGGATAATTTTGCGATTGTAACTCACAAAATCACCTCATTTTCTCGTTAAGTTTGCCTATATAATAAATAAACTAGAGGAGCAAGCTCCTCTGAATTTCAATCACAAGAATCGCTCCGCTAAACATGCTTCCAGCTTGCCGACTAGTCGGCAGTTTTTCTTGTGATTAAAATTCTAGTAGTTATAGGTTTGTGTAGTTGTATCAAATTCAAGAACAGGAATGACCTTGCTGCGGTCAACTGTTCCATCTATAAAGTAGTGGTTGTGTTTATCAAAGAAAATTTTTCCTAGATATTCTTCATTGTGGGCGATTTGAGAAGAACTAACATGTCCTGAAATGATATCTTTTAAGAACTTGCCAGTAGTTACAGGGAATTTATTGGTAAACATTTTAGGGTCAGTTCCCTCTTTCCAAAAAACTCCAGCTTCTTCATCAATACCAGCATGAACAAAGATTTGCCAATCTGTTTCAATATATCTAGGCTCTTGGAACTTTTTATTAAACCAGTTGATAAAGGGAGCAAATCTTGGATTAGATTTAATTTCAGTTCGTATAGTCTCTTCAAACTGCTTAGGATTCTTCTGTAAAAGTTGGGTCAATTCGTCTAAGGAAAAGAAACTTTTAATGGTTTCAGGAAAACATTCAGTATTTATGTCCTCGGTAATTAACCAATGATAGAACCATTCATCATGGTTTCCTAAAAGTGTAGTAACTTGATTAGGATAAATAGATTCAAGTTCTCGTATCTTTTCAAGTACCTGATAGGAGTCACTTCCATTATCGATATAATCTCCTAATAGGAACAGTCGATTTTTTGAAGTGCTTAAATCAACTTTTTCAAGAGCAGTTAAGAATTCATCAAGACATCCGTGAATATCACTCATAGCGTAGTAAATTGCCATTACTTTCCTCCGATATACTTTTTCAATTTATCTAGTGTTTCAACAGATTTCCAGCTAGTAGGAATAACGGAAAGTTCTTTGGTGTCGGAGTCATAGAGCAGAATATCTCCATTTCCGTAGAAATTCATTTTTTCATCAATCGCAAAAGTATCAATTCCTATTACATTTGTAGATAAATCAATAGAGGGTTGTGGTGTATGTCCTACAATTTGTTTTGGATAGTCTGGGTTTGGAGCGATTTTAATTTCTTCAATGTGAGCCCATACTGGAGAACCAGCTAAGTCCTGTCCGCCCCTCATTGGACCGATAGTGCTAGCAAAACGAATCAATTCATCTTCATTTTCTAAGGATAATCTAGAAAAGTGCCAATCCTCTACATCAAATAAGAAATTATAGCCAGCATGAGATACGATATAATCATCTAACTGAAAAGCGATTTGAAGATCAAGTTCTTCTAGTGTATCTCCGACAGCTTCAAAGGCTTCTTGATTGGTTAAAGTAAAAGAGGTTGGGATTCCAAGGTAGTAAAAGATATCATGATTACCTATAAGGAATTTACATGAAATGCCTTTGTCAGCAGCTTTCTTTTTCCAGTCGACGAGATAAACCAAGTCTTTCGCATAAAGCCCAACGTTGCTTTGCTGTCCTTGGATTTTTGTATCAAGGTAGTCACCCATGAAGATAACTTGTTTCACATTATGCTTTTCAATGATATCATCTAGGATTGGTAGAATTAAAGCATTTTTTAAGTGGGTATCGCCAACCAGGATTGTTTTAGTCATATTATCATTCCCCTACTAAGTCTAAGATTCTTTCAATGCTAATAGGTGTAAAATCAATCATATCAGCACCTACGTTGATTGCTTGCTCTCCCAAGGTTTCTTTGAAATAATTCTCCCTATTATTATGAACATGTACATATAGGTGGATAGAGTTATGAAAATATCCCTACCACTCCATATTGAATGGTAGAATAGAATGAATTTCCTTTTTGATAGTTCAAGGTGTGGTAGTCTTTAACCCATTTGAACAAAGTTTTATCAAAATCAAGAGAATCAAGGTAATGTTCATGATTCCCATTGACCAAGAATTTTACCTATTAGAGATTTCAAAATATCATTAGTTTGCTTAGCGTTTCCTCGATAGAGAAAATCTCTACTTATCGAGCATTAACTGCGTAAATATAGACGAGATAATTTGCAAAGTCTCCGATACGCTTTCGGTCATCTCGAAACTCCTCATACCAACTACAATTATTACTATTTTCGAGGGCAAGAGCCTTAATAATTTTCAGATTATAGATTACTCTATTATGAATGTTGGTTCGAGTAGAATCAAAGTTCATTTTTTCTTCTTGTGATAGTAGCAACCATTTTGCACGAGCATCTGTATATTCGATACAAGAAGTTAAGAACTCTTTCCAATACTCTTGAAATTCACTATCATGCAGATTAGAAGACTTTAAAATTTGCTCATGAATGATTTGACATTCAGAAAAAGTTAAATGTGATTTATCAAAATGAGAAGAGGTATAGAATTCCATAAATAACTCCTTATAGTTTATTTAGCTATTGGTAAAATATCAGAACAGGTAAACCATAAATTACCATTAAATTGTCCAACATTCAAGTCTCTTAGAATCACCTCACGAGTTTTATTATTTTTCATCTCATCAGCAGAAATAGAAGGAGTGGTAGTATTAACTTTTACCTGAATCATCTCCATGAAAAAGTCTGAGGACTCATCTTGGATAGAAATGTTTACACGATATGCAGTTAGCTTTTTAGTTTCACGGTCAAGGACTTCTGAAAAGCCTTTGACTGCATAGAACTTATTACCAAGTAATTCAGGTTTCAAGAAATCATTTAGTTTCATAATAAAATAGTCCTTTCTTTGTCACCGCAAGCGGTGAGGAATCCTTGTTTTTAAGTGAATCAGCTACGCTGAATAACTCAAAACCAAAGATTGAAAATAGTGGGTTTAGTGCAACAGCTTTTGTAATTCTTTAATAAAGTCAAATTCTTTTGGATTCAAATAGGGGCTTTCCCAATACTCAGCAGATTCTTTTCCAGTCCCTTGCATATAGAGATAGCCAGCTCCTTTTTCCTCAATAGGTTGTCGATTTACTGGGGTAGCAGAGCCGAATACCATACGATACCCCTCTGATGAATTTGCTCCTAGGGCTATGCGTAAGCCTAGATTATCTCTCAAATCAGTATTAAGGGTATCAGCATTTACTTGTTGGGCGGAAACCAAAACAAAGACTCCTGCTTGCCTACCTAGAAGAATTATTTGCTTGATTCTGTCCATTACTTCATTGATAATTTCTTTAGATTTTTTATCAGTTCCACTTGCTTGAAAAGCTCCCATTTCATCGAAGATTAACCAAATCATTTTGAATCCGTGATCTGAAAAGTTAGAGCCATATTTAAAGTTTTCTCTCATGTATTCATACCGTTTATTCATTTCTTCAACGGTTAAGCGGACAATTCGAGCGATATTATTGGGGGATGTAGCAACTCTTTCTTGACCTAGATAATGTGATAAACTTCCTAGGTCTGAATTCTTAGGGTCAGCGATATAGAGTTCTGATTTACGTTTCAAAAATTCTAGCAGTAAATAAGAAATTAGAATAGATTTTCCTGAACCTGTACCCCCAGCGATTAAGATATGTGGACAATCTACTGGATTATAAACTACCCCATAGCCTAAATTTATGCTAATAGAATTCGTAGTTTGTGCAGACAGTTTAGATGTCTGAAGTCTAGTAGGACGGACGGTAAAGAAATGATATTCTACTATGCTAGGGCGAATGACCTTGGTTTCGAGAGGTAGGTCAAGTAGGGCAGATAACTCAATATCTAAATTTTCCAACCTTTTAGAGTAACTATCCCCTTGTTTAATAGCCTTTATGATGAGTTTGTTGTCAGATTTTTTCCAGCTAAGAGTAGCAGAAGAAGTAATAACCCATTTATCTCCTACCTTTTCTTCCTTGAAAAGGTTATTGGAGTGTAAGAAGTAGATTAGTAAATCTCTTAGTTGAAATGTACTTTTTAACCAATATTCCAATTTGTGAATAAGCCAAGCCAATATAGAGAGTAACAGAACTGGAATAACTGTACTAAGTGAAATAGCATTTATTAAACTTACAAAAGAAATTATAAGAAATAGATAAATTAAGCATCTTAGGAAGCTAGCGTAAGCTACCCAATTTAAATTTCTTTTGGTTAGTGTGACTGTTGGTTCTTTATTGTGTTTGAAAATCATACAAGTAACTCCTTAATTACTCTTCAAAAGCTTTTAAAAGATACTCTGCACAAACTATTTTATGGTCACTGAAGTTATTATCGATTGTTTTACTAGATAGAGTATCTTCTATATTAGACAAAAATAAAGTCAATCTTATAATCTCTATGAGTGGCGATAGGAATTTGTTCTGTTTCCACATAGGAGTCAAAAGCATTGATAATCTCATAAAGTTCTTTTAACTCTGTATTAAATGCATTCCATGTCTGAGGGAATTTTTTTTGATACTCCTCTAAGCTTTTAGAACTTGTAAAGTCTGGTACAATGCAATTTAAGTCAGTTAAAATAATAGATTTTCTACTTTTGTTGTTGAGAGAGGTTTTCATATAGTCAATTACTCTATATAAAGATTCCCTAGCCTTTGCATTTAGTTGTCCGATACCAGATTTAACATAAAAAGAAGCAATCTCTAAATTTAATTCTTCACTCTGAATCCGACATTCTCTTGCATTACAGAACTTAGTTTTATCTTTTTTATGAGGAAAAACTCTTTCAAAGATGTTGCTTTTGATAGGTTCAAAATATTCATCAAGGGTTTTACCGCTATCAACAACTTGAACCTTTTTGACAAAAATACAAGTGCTGATTTGGTCATCGCTACAAGAACTATTCTCATCAATAAAACAGCAAGGTTTGAACACTTTATAGCTATCTTTTAGTAGCTCTTCTAGTTCTTTTATCTTTGAGCGATTAAGGGCAGTTAAAGAAAAGATCAAAGGTGAAAGAGAGAGAACCCTGCTAATAGATTTCGTTATTATTCTTTATGAAGGTATTTAATTCACCGTTGTTAGGATAACGTTTGTGTGTCTTATAGAAAAACTTTTTAGCTTCTACATAACCATTCATCACATTAGCAGTAGCAACATTAAGATTCATTGTTTTCATTCATTTAAATTGCGTACCACAGAAAAACTTCTGTAGTACACACTCCTTTCTATAAATTACCAAATAACCTTTTTCTAGGGTACTGTACCCTAAAACTTATTTACTATGACAGTATAACAAGAAAAAATCCTTTTGTCAACAATTTTACGGGTACAAAAATAAAAATAAAATAAAATCGAATGTTATTTGACACTCGATTGGATATTTTGTTTAGTTTTTTTAAGTAGATTCTCTAGTTCTTCGTGATTTATAGGAGCGACTAATTCTTTTAACCCTTTTTCTAAAATTTGAAACTCCTCCTCAAGAGACCTTGTTTTACTAATTTTGTATTTCTCGTTCATGTTTAGCAATAGTGCAGCCTTACATATTAGTCGTATTGTTACACCAATAGTTACCGAACGAGTTGGTAAGTATTTAGGAAGCTCTAATTTTAGTTCTCGAATTGCTCTATTGACAGAGTCACTGATTTCAGCCTTTATCTTAGTACCATAGCCTTGGTTATACTCTAAATTATTAAGTGGGATAGAGTGTTTATCTTCATAAATTTCAAGCCAGTCAGTAACTGCTTGAGATTCTTCAAGTGCTCTAGTTATTATTAGTCCCCTTGTAATCTTTCCTGAGGTGTCCTTAGAATATAATTCTTCAAGTAATGAAAGATATAACAAGCATTCACTAGAAACTCTAACTTGGAATTCCATTATCAAACTTCTCCTTTTTGTAATATTGTATCATGTACCCTAAAAATTATTCAAAGATGAGAAAAATAATAATTGAGTATCATGTTTAATACTCAAAAAATACTCAATTTCATTAGATTTATGTAGAATTTTATGCATAAGAGAATTATTTTTAAATTCTTAGAATTCAGGTTGGTAGCGATACTAAACAAGACTATAGATGTATCTTCTTATTATATATCCTATTCAGCAAACAAAGCTTAATTAGCTTATTAAAACAAGGTCCTTTTCGGATCTTGTTTTTTTGTACTAAAATAATTAGTTAGTATCTGCCAATCAATCTGTGATTGAGAGTGAACAAATTTTAAAGAGTGGATATGGCTTTGGTTGATAGATTCTATTTCCTAACTTTTTAAGATATGCTATAATATGAATATGTTTGATAATTATATTGTACCTGTATTTTTTGGTGGTGGAGCTCTTGCTCTACTAGGTTTAGTGTTATTTGGTTGGGCTTTGCCTTCATTTTTGAAGGGTAAGTGGTCTTATTTGATTTCTTTGCTAGGTTTAGGTTTGGTTGCTTTTGCCTATTTTGATTCGGCGATTGTTATCACTTATAAAATCTGGCTTGGATTGCTAGGTGTTATCATGATTGGTTGGGGACTTCCTTTCAACAATCGTAAGGGACGCCGTGCGATGACTATGTTTTGGGCCATCATGGCAATCGTTGTGGGTATTGCTGCTATTGCATTCACTATTGCTTATGGTGTTATTAACCGCCACTAACATGAAACTGTAAAACATGCTATAATAATGGCATGTTTTATTTTATGACCCTATCATTTATTATCATGCCTGCCTTGGGCTGCTTCTTAATAGGCTTGGCTTTTGCTAAACCAGATTGTTGGGACTTTTCTTGGATTTTATCCTTAATAGGTTTGGTGGCCTTTATTTCTTCTTTTTGGCATATAGCACGTGTAGATTTATGGTTTATGCTAAGTTATAGTGTTGGTCCTTTTTTGATGGGATTTGGTTTCTCTTGGGATCTAAGTAAGAAACGCCGTAGGCAGTTATTATTATTAGGGGTATTTTTCCTTATCTTTTTTGTGATTCTGTACTATCTTATTGTGCGAATCCTGAATACAGCTGTTGTCTAAAGGGGGGGCTGTTGTGATGTTGCTAGATTTAGAAGAGAAGACACGTGTGCTTGTAGAAGATATTGTTGAACGTTCCGCTATTGGGCGAGGAGCTATCTTTGTTTTGGGGTTGTCTTCCAGTGAGGTTGCTGGTGGGACTATCGGCAAAGCCTCTAGCCGCGAAATTGGTCAACGAATTGTGAAAACTATTCTTGAGGTTTTGGAACCTAAAGGGATTTCCTTGGCTGTTCAGGGCTGTGAACATTTGAATCGTGCTTTGGTTGTTGAGCGTGAGCTTGCTATGGCTAAAGATTTGGAAATTGTGAATGTTCTTCCGACCTTGCACGCTGGGGGAAGTGGTCAGCTGGCTGCTTTCGACTATATGAAGGATCCTGTTGAGGTGGAGGAAATTGTCGCTCAGGCTGGTATTGATATTGGGGATACCTCTATTGGTATGCATGTGAAGAGGGTCCAAGTTCCTCTTCGCCCTATTACTCCAGAATTAGGTGGTGCCCATGTGACTGCTTTGGCTAGTCGTCCTAAGTTAATTGGTGGAGCTCGTGCAGAGTATCTAGCAGATCCTATCCGTAAAAACTAAAAAGTATCGGACATTCTTGTCCGATACTTTTTCTGTTAGCTGGGTCTTTCGTTTCAATGATGACGCTTGGCATAATCAACAAATTTGAATTTTTCAAGTTTGTGGCGACTTTCCGTAAATTGGAACTGTTTTCCATTGTTTAAATAAACTTTTGAACGGACACAGACAACGTGCTGGTCCTTACCTAGGTCGATAAGAATCTTATCTTGATCGGTAGCGTTATCGATAGTGATTTCTTTAAAGGCGTGGGAAATGCTAAGGTTGAGTTGATTCTCAATGTAGTCGTAAATAGAGTATTCAGCAATGCTACGGTTTAGTTGCGGAACAAGGCTGGCGTCTAGGTAATCAATATCTATAACAGAGGCACAGCTATCAACGACTCTTTGACGAACAACACGCCAAACCTGTCGGCTATTAGAAAAACCAGTTCTTTCTGAGAGATTTGAATCAACAATGATTTTATCCAGAGAAATAACGTTGGTTTGCGAATTAAGGCCTTGTTGCTCGATTAGCTCCTGGTAACTAGTAAGGTCAGACACAGGAAAGTTGATTTGTTCCTGGTTAATAACCTGAGAACCAGAGCCATGAATTTTTTTGACCAAGCCTTCTTCAACGAGTAAGGTTAATGCCTTTCGTATAGTATCTCTACTAACCTGGTAAGATTGAACCAGTTCTTGCTCGGTGGGGAGAAAGTCTCCCACTTGATACTTTTGCTCATGGATAGCTTTTTCTAAATCCTTATAAATAATCTGATATTTTTTCATCTTTCTCCTCATTTGTAGGTAAAAAAACACAACGATGTTTTTTTACAAAAATATAGGTAAAAAAACACCGGAACACTTGCAGACAAATTTGCAATCGTTTACAATCAGTTTATCAAGTCAATCAGATATTGTCAAAAAAGAAAAGGAGATTCAAATGGGTAAATTTGAACAATAAGCCAAAGATCTGCTTGCTGCAATCGGTGGTAAAGAAAATGTGACTGCTGTTACTCACTGTGCGACGCGTATGCGTTTTGTTCTTGGTGATGACAAGAAGGCAAATGTGAAAACAATCGAAGCCATTCCTGCTGTTAAGGGGACCTCACCAATGCAGGTCAATTCCAAGTTATCATTGGTAATGATGTGCCAATCTTTTATAACGATTTCACTGCTGTATCAGGGATTGAAGGTGTTTCTAAAGAAGCTGCTAAATCAGCTGCCAAGAGCAACCAAAACCCAGTTCAGCGTGTTATGACAACCTTGGCGGAGATCTTTACGCCTATTATTCCAGCCCTTATCGTTGGGGGATTAATCCTTGGTTTCCGTAATGTTCTCGAGGGTGTGCATTGGTCAATGCTTGACGGTAAGACAATTACCGAGGTTTCTCAGTTCTGGTCAGGAGTGAATCACTTCTTGTGGTTGCCTGGTGAAGCTATTTTCCAATTCTTGCCTGTAGGTATTACTTGGTCTGTTTCTCGTAAAATGGGAACTAGCCAAATTCTTGGAATTGTTTTGGGTATTTGTCTGGTGTCACCACAATTGCTTAATGCTTATTCAGTAGCATCGACACCAGCGTCTGAAATTGCTAAGGATTGGGTTTGGGATTTCGGATTCTTTACTGTTAATCGTATAGGTTATCAAGCGCAAGTTATTCCAGCCCTTCTTGCTGGTTTGTCACTTTCTTATCTTGAAATTTTCTGGCGTAAACATGTACCAGAAGTAGTATCAATGATTTTTGTACCGTTCTTGTCATTGATTCCAGCCCTTATTTTGGCTCATACGGTTTTAGGTCCTATTGGTTGGACTATTGGACAAGCTCTTTCAACAGTGGTTCTTGCTGGTTTGACAGGTCCTGTAAAATGGCTATTCGGTGCTGTTTTTGGTGCTCTCTATGCACCGTTCGTTATCACTGGTCTTCACCACATGACCAATGCAATTGATACTCAGTTGATTGCAGATGCTGGTGGAACAGCTCTTTGGCCTATGATTGCTCTATCAAACATTGCTCAAGGTTCAGCAGTTTTTGCTTACTATATTATGCATCGTCATGATGAACGTGAGGCTCAAATTTCACTTCCAGCTACTATTTCAGCTTATCTTGGTGTTACAGAACCAGCCCTCTTCGGGGTTAACGTCAAATATATTTACCCATTTGTTGCGGGTATGATTGGTTCATCTATTGCAGGTCTTCTTTCAGTAACCTTTAATGTTACAGCGGCTTCTATTGGTATTGGTGGGTTGCCTGGTATTCTATCAATTCAACCTAAGTATATGATTCCATTTGCAGGAATTATGCTTGTTGCTATCATTGTACCTATGGTCTTGACTTTCTTCTTCCGTAAAGCGGGTCTCTTTACTAAGACAGAAGATGATACAGAACTTAAGGAAGAATTCGCAGCTCAAGAAGAGGCTGAATTTGCATCACATACTGCTACTTCAACGGTTCTTGCTGAATCAGCAGAGGTTGTTAGTCCACTTGCTGGTCAAGTTAAACCACTTAGCCAAGCCACAGACCCTGTCTTTTCATCAGGTGTAATGGGACAAGGTATCGTCATCGAACCAAGTCAAGGGGAATTGGTTTCACCAGTGAATGGTACAGTGACAGTACTCTTCCCAACTAAGCACGCCGTAGGTATCGTTTCTGAAGAAGGTGTTGAAATGCTAATGCACATTGGTATGGATACGGTTAGCCTTGACGGAAAAGGGTTTGAGGCTCATGTTGCTCAAGGTGATAAAGTTGTTGTTGGTCAACAATTGATTAGTTTTGATATGGATGTTATCAAAGAAGCTGGTTTGGTCACTGAGACTCCTGTTATCATTACAAATCAAGATGATTTCCAAGCAGATGTTGAAGGGGATCTTCCACGTGATATCAAACGTGGTGATGTTCTCATGATTGCTCATCGAACAAAATAAGCTAAGGGGTGGAGACGTTACGCTTTCACCTCTTCATATAAAGAACAAAAGAGGAAAAATTACATGGCATTAGATAAGACAAAGGTTGTATACCAAATTTATCCAAAATCATATAAGGACACGACAGGAAATGGAATCGGTGATTTCAGAGGGATCATTGAAAAGATTCCTTATCTAGCAGAGTTGGGCGTGGATATGGTTTGGCTCAATCCTTTCTATCCAAGTCCTCAGCGTGACAATGGCTACGATATTTCAGACTACACAGCCGTCAACCCTGTCTTTGGGGATATGGCTGATTTCGAAGAGATGGTCCGTGTCGCTAAAGATCACAAGATTGACTTCATGCTAGACATGGTGCTTAACCATTGCTCAACGGAGCATGAGTGGTTCCAAAAGGCTCTTGCTGGAGACAAGTACTATCAAGATTTCTTCTTCATTCAGGACCAACCAACTGATTGGTTGTCAAAATTTGGTGGTTCTGCCTGGGCTCCTTTTGGAGATACAGGGAAATACTATCTTCACCTCTTTGATGAAACCCAGGCAGACCTCAATTGGCGCAATCCCAATGTCCGCAAGGAATTGTTCAAGGTGGTCAATTTCTGGCGGGATAAGGGCGTCAAAGGTTTCCGTTTCGATGTAATCAATTTGATTGGGAAAGATGAGGTCTTGGTAGATTGCTCTGAAAATGAAGGGAAACCAGCTTATACGGATAAACCAATTGTCCATGACTATCTTCGTATGATGAATGAAGCGACCTTTGGTTCTGATGATAGCTTTATGACAGTTGGAGAGATGTCATCGACAACCATTGACAACTGTGTTTTGTATTCAGCACCGGAGCGCCACGAGTTGTCTATGGCCTTTAACTTCCATCATCTTAAAGTCGACTATGAAGATGGTCAAAAATGGACCATTACTCCATTTGATTTTGAAGAACTTAAACGCCTCTATCATACATGGGGCAAGGAAATGAGTGAACGTGGTGGTTGGAGTGCTCTTTTCTGGAATAACCATGACCAACCTCGTGCCTTGAATCGCTTTGTAGATATCAAGAACTTCCGTAATGAAGGAGCGACCATGCTAGCAGCTAGCATTCACTTGTCACGTGGAACTCCGTATATCTACATGGGCGAAGAGATTGGAATGATTGATCCAGACTATGATTCGATGGCAGATTATGTGGATGTCGAGTCCATCAATGCTTACCAAATGCTCTTGGACCAAGGCAAGTCACCTGAGCAAGTCTTCAAGATTATCCAAGCTAAGTCACGAGATAATTCTCGTACGCCAATGCAATGGGATGCTTCTGAAAATGCAGGTTTTTCAACAGGAACTCCATGGTTGAAAGCTGGTAAATCTTACAAAGACATCAACGTTGAAAATGAAATCGACGGACCAATCTTTAAATTCTATAAAGAATTGATTCGCTTGCGTAAAGAAATGCCTATCATTTCAGAAGGCAGCTATCAGCCAGCATTTGAAGATAGTCAACAAGTCTACGCCTTTGAACGTCATTTAGATGGTCAAAAACTCTTGGTACTCAATAATTTCTATGGAAGTGAAGCTGAAGTGGAGATTCCAGCAGAATACCAGTCAGGGCGCGTGCTCTTGTCAAACTATGACGATGCAGAGCTTGCTGAAAAGGTAAGTCTTAAGCCTTATCAAACCCTAGCAATCTTAGTAAAATAAGCCAAACTTTCCTCAGTAAATGCTTTTGCTGGGGAATTTTGTTATAATGAAAGCACTTTTAATGTTGATGGAGGAAGTGTAATGACACGCTTACAAGATGATTTTTATGATTACGTCAATGGAAAATGGGCGGAGACCGCTGTAATTCCTGATGATAAACCTTCAACCGGTGGTTTTATGGACTTAGATCGAGACATCGAAAACTTGATGTTGGATATCACTGGGAAATGGCAACGAGGAGAAGAATTGCCTGAAGACAGCATTCTGCAAAACTTTGTCAAATACCATAAAATGGTGGCAGATTTTGATGCACGGGAAGCAGCTGGTGTCGCTCCAGCTATGCCCTTGATCAATGAAATCAAGGCTCTGACTTCTTTTGAAGACTATACCAGCAAGCTGGGAGCCTATGAACTAGCTGGCAAACCAAATCTCATGCCATTTAGCGTGTCACCAGACTATATGAATGCCCAAATGAATGTCTTGTGGGGAGAAGCACCGGCTCATATCTTGCCAGATACGACCTACTATGAAGAAGGCAATGAAAAAGGCCCAGAATTATTGGCTATCTGGCGCCAAATGATGGAAAAACTCTTACCAAAATTTGAATTCTCAGAGGCAGAAATCAAAGACATTCTGGATAAAGTAATTGCGGCGGATGCAGAATTGGCCAAATATGTCTTGTCAAATGAAGAAAGATCCGAGTACAACAAACTCTACCATCCTTATGAGTGGGATGATTTCAAGGCCTTGGTTCCAGAATTGCCGTTAGATAGCTTCTTTACAGAAGTGATCGGACAAACACCAGATAAAATCATCGTGACAGAAGAGCGTTTCTGGAAGGAATTTGCACCAAAATACTATTCAGCAGCCAACTGGGAAACTATTCATGCAAGATTGAAACTCAGTGCAGCCGTAGATTGGACTTTATTCTTGACCGAAGGAATCCGTGTCTTGGCTGGTGAATATAGTCGTACGATTGCAGGTATTCCAGAACCTCGTCCAAAAGAAAAGGCGGCCTTGTCATTAGCAGAAGTACCATATAGCCAAGCGCTTGGACTCTGGTATGCGGGTGAAAAATTCTCACCAGAAGCGAAAGCAGACGTAGAGCATAAAGTAGCGACCATGATTGAAGTCTACAAGGATCGTCTGGAAAAAGCAGACTGGCTCGCTCCTGAGACTCGTGAAAAAGCCATTGTCAAACTTAATGTCATCACACCTCATATCGGTTACCCTGAAAAGTTACCAGAAACTTATGCCAAGAAGATTATCGACGAGAGCAAAACCTTGGTTGAAAATGCTCAAGCTCTCTACGAAATTTCAATTGCTCATAGCTGGAGTAAGTGGAACCAACCAGTTGATCGAAGTGAATGGCATATGCCAGCAAATATGGTCAATGCCTACTATGATCCGCAACAAAACCAAATTGTATTCCCAGCAGCAATTTTGCAGGCACCTTTCTATGATCTTCACCAATCGTCATCAGCTAACTACGGCGGAATCGGTGCAGTCATTGCCCATGAAATTTCACACGCCTTTGACACCAATGGAGCTTCCTTTGATGAGAATGGTAGCTTGAAGGACTGGTGGAAACCAGAAGATTACGAAGCCTTTACCGCTCGCACGCAAAAAGTCATCGATCAGTTTGAAGGCCAAGACTCTTATGGTGCTAAGATTAACGGGAAATTGACCGTCTCTGAAAACGTAGCGGATCTTGGAGGCATCGCTGCAGCCCTTGAAGCCGCTAAAAAAGAGGCAGATTTCTCCGCAGAAGAATTCTTCACCAACTTTGCTCGCATCTGGCGCATGAAAGCCCGGACAGAGTACATGCAACTCCTTGCAAGTGTCGATGTCCACGCACCAGGAAAACTCCGTACTAATGTTCAACTACCAAACTTCGACGAATTCCACAAGGAATTTGACGTTAAAGAAGGCGACGGCATGTGGCGTGCCCCAGAAGATCGTGTGATTATTTGGTAATAATGATGAAATCTGTCCTAAAATGGATGGATTTCTTTATTTTTGTCGTTGTAAGGGTTTACAAAAATTGAATAAAGAGCTATAATAATATTGTTCAAAAGCTTGTGATTTTTTTAACAAGTGCTTAAAAGGAGTTTTATATGACTAAAGAAATTAAACAAACTAAAGATATTCAAACAGTAATTGATGAATTGGCAATAAAGGGGGTTGAAGCCCTCAATGAAATGGCTGACTTTACACAGGAGCAAGTGGACCACATTGTTCACCATGCAGCAATCGCAGCGCTTGATAAACACATGTATCTTGCAAAATTGGCTGTTGACGAAACAGGTCGTGGTATTTATGAAGACAAAGCTATAAAAAATATGTATGCTTCTGAATACATTTGGAATAGCATCAAAAATGACAAGACAGTCGGTGTTATTGCTGAAGATAAAGAGCAAGGTTTGGTCTCTATCGCTGAGCCGGTAGGTGTTATCTGTGGGGTAACTCCAACAACTAATCCAACATCTACTACTATTTTCAAAGCTTTGATTGCGTTGAAAACACGTAACTCAATTGTATTTGCCTTCCACCCATCAGCTCAAAAATCATCAGCAGAAGCTGCGCGCATTGTTCGTGATGCTGCTATTGAAGCTGGTGCACCTAAGAACTGTATTCAGTGGATTGAAGAGCCATCTATCGAAGCGACTGGTCTCTTGATGAACCATCCTAAGATTGCCACAGTACTTGCGACTGGTGGACCTGGTATGGTTAAAGCAGCTTACTCAACTGGTAAACCAGCACTTGGTGTAGGAGCTGGGAATGTACCTGCCTATATTGCGGCAGATGCTAAAGTTAAACGTGCTGTCAACGATATCATTCTTTCAAAGAGTTTTGACAATGGTATGATTTGTGCTTCTGAACAAGCAGCTATCGTTGATGCAGCTATTTATGACGAAGTTAAGGCTGAATTTGAAGCACATCAATGTGTCATCATTTCTAAAAAAGCCGACATTGCTAAATTGGAAAAAGTCGTTCTTAATGAAGCGCGTACAGCTGTAAATGGTGCCATTGTAGGTCACTCAGCTATTGAAATCGCTGAAAAAGCTGGTCTTAAAGTTCCTGCAGGTACAAAATTGCTTTTGGCAGAAATTCCAGATGCAACAATGGAACACCCACTTGCCTTGGAAAAATTGTCTCCAGTACTTGCCCTTATCAAATCTGATGGCGTTGAAGATGGATTCAAAAAAGCAGAAGGTATGCTCAATTTGGGTGGTCTCGGACACACAGCTGTTATCCACACTGAAAATGAAGAGCTCCAACTCCAATATGGTATTCGCATGAAAGCCTGCCGTGTCTTGGTAAATAGCCCATCAGCTGAAGGTGGTATCGGTAATATCTACAATAACATGATCCCATCATTGACTCTTGGTTGTGGCTCATACGGACACAACTCAATCTCTCACAATGTTAGTTCATTTGACCTTCTTAACGTAAAAACATTGTCAAAGCGTCGCAATAATATGCAATGGTTTCGCGTCCCACCAAAAATCTTCTTTGAAAAAGACTCAATAACATATCTGCGTCATATCAAAGCTAAGCGTGTAATGTTGGTCTGTGATCCAGGTATGGTTCAGTTTGGCTACGCTGCCTTGGTTAAACGCCAATTGGAACTCAACCGTCACGATCCAATGATTGAAGTTTTCTCAGATGTTGAGCCTAACCCATCTACGAATACGGTTTATAAAGGCTTGGAACGCTTTGTAGACTTCCAACCAGATGTCATTATTGCCCTTGGTGGTGGTTCTGCAATGGATGCGGCTAAGGCTATGTGGATGTTCTTTGAACACCCAGATGTAAGCTTTTTCGGTGCTAAACAAAAATTCTTAGATATTCGTAAACGTACCTATAAGATTCCATATGCTGAAAAGACCACATTTATCTGTATCCCTACAACTTCAGGTACGGGTTCAGAAGTAACGTCATTTGCGGTTATCACTGATAGTGAAACTCATATCAAGTATCCATTGGCAGATTACGCTTTGACTCCGGATATTGCTATCGTCGACCCTGCTTTGGTTATGAGTGTACCTGCCAGCGTTACGGCAGATACAGGTATGGACGTTTTGACTCACGCTATTGAATCTTATGTATCAGTCATGGCTAGCGACTATACACGCGGACTTTCACTTCAAGCGATTAAACTTGTTTTTGAAAATCTTGAACATTCTTACCGTTTTGGTGATGAAGAATCACGTGAAAAAATGCATAATGCGTCAACAATGGCTGGTATGGCCTTTGCCAATGCCTTCCTTGGTATTAGTCACTCATTAGCACATAAGATTGGTCCAATGTACAATATTCCACACGGACGTACCAATGCAATTCTTCTACCTCACGTTATCCGCTACAATGGTCGTGATCCTCAAAAACACGCCATGTTCCCTAAATATGACTACTTCCGTGCAGACAAGGATTATGCTGATATTGCTCGTTTCATGGGATGGGGTACTGACAAACAATCAGATGCTGAATTGGTTGAACTTTTGGCACAAAAAGTATACGAATTAGGTATTGCCGTTGGTATTGACATGAACTGGAAGGGACAAGGTGTCACTAAGAAACTTCTTCAAGACACTGCCTATACTTTGGCCGAACATGCTTATGAAGACCAATGTACAACAGCTAATCCGAAAGAACCGCTTATTTCAGAATTGAAAGAAATTATCGAAATTGCCTTTGATTATAAAGGGTAAGTGATAGACTAAAGTAGCTCTATAAGGGCTACTTTTTTTGCCAGGAATCTTCTATATTAGAGTGTTTATCCAAATTAAAAATAAAGGACTTTCTTGAATAAGATAGAAAAACGCTTTAAGAATTGTTATAATAACCTTACAGCAAGATAAGGAGATTCCTATGACAAAAGAAGAAGGGCTTAGCTTGGGTGAAACAGCACACCCTCTTAAGCCTCATAAAATGGGATTATCGGGGGCTCTCATGGAAGGGAATAGAGCGACTAATAAGTTTAAAGAGTTTAATGCTGATAGGATGGTGAGTGTTCAATTCAATCCTAGTCAACAAGTAAAAGAATCAAAGGAGCCAGTAACCTCAAAGAATATTGTGGGGATGGTATCAGGTGTGATTGCAGCGATACTAACCATACTTTTGATCGTTTGTCTCGTGATGGGATACCGTTATCGAGCCGCAAGCATTGAGGGCGATTGGACAAGCCCAACCTTTAGTGAGAAAATGTTAGCCACTCTGAAAGATACTGCTAATACTAAGAATAAAGTTAGTAATGCTTTACCACAAGGTCAAAATCTTATCACCGATATCAATACAGCAATGAGTATTACTGACAATAAGGCTCACTTAAAAGTGAGCTTTGTTTACAATCGTAAAGGTCTTTATCAGGCTTACCAGAGTAGAGTTACTGAATTGAAAGGTCAGTACGGTGAGGAGTTCTCGGAGGTTTTTGATAGTTATTCATTGTCAGAAAAAGACTACTATAAACAGTTTGATGAGACAGTGAAGAAAGAACTTCCAAAGAGCTATACCTACGATGCCAAAACCGGTCGTGTCACAACAACTGCTTTTACGGGAGATATTAACCGTTGGGAGCAAACAATCACTGTGGATAAGGCTGGAGATTCAGATGCTTTTAAAAAAGGTGATGTCTTAGATTATACGCCTAACAATGAAGGCTTTACTATCAAGGCACACAGTGAATTCGGTGACATTAGTTTTACAAAAAATAAATAAAAAAGGAAATTAAAGGGGAATATAAATGACAAGAGCAGAATGGTTGGACTATTTTGAGACGGTAAACGGACGTAAGCCGAGTGTTCAGGAAATGGCGGATGCTTTGAAAGCTGGAGAGTTTGTTAATGAAGCACCAGCTAAAGCTGAAGATACAGCTACTACTGAACCTATTAAGGTTGAGGCAGAAATCGTCGAGACAAGCACTAGTCCTCTACCAACAGAAACGGCACCAGCGGTAACAACAACAGCACCTTCTATGGTTGCTTTTCCAGAAGGACAAGTAGCTATGGCAAATTTGGCTCCTAAAAAACCAATGGATCCCAAAAAGAAAAAACGCATCCTAGTCTCAGTTTTGTCAGCGGTAGTCCTCGTCTTCTTATGTATCGGTGGCTTTATGACTTACCGTTATGTGACAGGTAATATTGATGGCAAATGGTACAGTAGTTCTCTAGGTAGAGAGTATAGTTCAAGCATGTCTGAAAGTTTGACAGACTTGGATAGTAAGGAGCTTGAAAAGTACTTTACAGATACTGCTGTAACCATGAAGGTAAAAGGTAGCAATGCGAAGGTGACTGCTGGCTATACTTTTGACAAGAAAACTTACATCAAGGATTATCGTGAGAGGGTTCAGAAGTCCTTCTCAGCCTTTGGAGATTTATTTAAAGCCTTCTATGGAGATTCCTTTGAAAACTATTATAGTGAGGAAACTATAGAAAAAGAACTTGATGAAGCTCTTGAAAAAGCTGCAAAAGACAGCGGTCAAAAGTATGATTCGAAGACAGGCGAAACAACGACAACCCTTTTCAAAGGGAAGGTTAGTCGCTTGGGACATAAGATGACTGTTACTTCTGTCAACAAAGACGTTGATATTGATGGTCTCAATGTGAAAAAAGGCCAAGAGCTAAAAGTGACTAAAAAAGATAAGAAAGTAACGCTTAGTGGTGATGGCAAATCAAAAGATATTACTTTCTCAACTAAGAATGACACCAAAGATAAATTTTAAGATGACATCTGGAATAGCTATTCCGGATTTTTTCATGTCTTTGAGAGGAGAAAATAGGGTGATATCCGAATGATTTTTCTCACAAGTCATCAATACGTGTAGAAATATTCTGACAATTATGCTACAATAGAGCCACAGACTATCTAAAAAGAGGATTTACCATGACACTTGTATACCAATCAACACGTGACGAAAATAATAAAGTAACAGCTAGTCAAGCTATTCTTCAAGGTTTGGCAACAGATGGTGGCTTGTTCACACCGTTGTCAACGCCTGAGGTTGCTTTGGACTTTGATCAATTGAAAGACGCTTCTTATCAAGAAGTTGCTAAATTGGTCTTGTCAGCTTTCTTGGATGATTTTACTGAAGAGGAATTGGATTACTGTATCACAAATGCTTATGATGACAAGTTTGATACAGCTGCCATTGCACCAGTAGTTAAACTTAAGAACCACTACAACCTTGAACTTTTCCATGGTTCTACTATCGCTTTCAAAGATATGGCCCTTTCAATCTTGCCATACTTGCTAACAACATCAGCTAAAAAGCAAGGTGTTGATAATAAGATTGTCATCTTGACAGCTACATCAGGTGACACTGGTAAAGCTGCCATGGCTGGTTTTGCAGATGTTCCTGGAACTGAAATCATTGTCTTTTATCCAAAAGATGGTGTTTCAAAAATCCAAGAATTGCAAATGACCACTCAAACAGGAGCTAATACTCACGTTATTGCCATTGATGGTAACTTTGATGATGCTCAAACAGATGTGAAACGTATGTTTAATGATGTTGATTTGCGTGAGAAATTGTTGGCTCATCATACGCAATTCTCATCAGCTAACTCAATGAACGTTGGTCGTTTGGTACCGCAAGTGGTTTACTATGTATATGCCTATGCACAGTTGGTTAAGGCAGGTCATATCCAAAACGGAGATAAGGTGAACTTCACAGTACCAACAGGAAACTTTGGTAATATCTTGGCGGCTTATTATGCACGTCAGATTGGTGTTCCAGTTGGCAAATTAATCTGTGCTTCTAATGAAAATAACGTCCTTACAGACTTCTTCGCAACAGGTACTTATGACAAGAAACGTGACTTCAAGGTAACAACAAGCCCTTCTATGGATATCTTGGTATCTTCTAACTTGGAACGCTTGATTTTCCACCTTCTTGGTAATGATGCTACTAAGACTAAAGAGCTTATGGATGCACTTGTGACTAAGGGTGAGTATACTTTGGCTGATGCAGATAAAGATATTCTTGATTTGTTTGCAGCAGGTTTTGCAACTGAGGATGAAACAGCTGCTGAAATCAAGCGTGTCTATGATGAAGACAAGTATATCGAAGATCCTCATACAGCAGTTGCCTCAGCTGTTTACGAAGCATATGTTCAAAAGACAGATGACCACACACCAACAGTTATCGCTTCAACAGCTAGCCCATACAAATTCCCACGTGTGGCTGTTTCAGCTGTCACTGGTAAAGACAGTGGGGATGATTTCAAAGCAGTAGAAGATTTGCACCAACTTTCAGGTGTAGCTATCCCAGCGGCTGTAGATGGACTTGAACATGCAGAAGTTCGCCATAAAACAGTTGTTGCGGCAGCTGATATGCAAAAAGCAGTTGAAAGCTATCTTGGTGTATAAGAATAAAAAAATAGGAGCTGAGAAATCAGCCCTATTTTTATCAATATAGAAAAGAATATTATGACAGAAACAAAGAAAATTCTAAACATAGCCTTGCCTGCTATGGCCGAAAACCTTCTACAAATGTTGATGGGGGTTGTCGATTCTTACCTAGTGGCTCAGGTGGGTATTATCGCTATATCGGGGGTTTCCGTAGCCAATAATATCATTACGATTTACCAAGCTATCTTCATTGCTCTAGGAGCCTCAAGTGCCAGTGTCATTGCTAGAAGTCTAGGAAAAGGTGATGTAAAAGCGACTAACCGAGACACTTGGGATGCTATTATTATTACCCTTGCTCTTAGTCTCATCCTTGGTCTACTTTCCATTTTTGGTGGTGGGGCCATTCTTAATCTTTTAGGTACTGAGCAATCTGTGACTCAGGCTGGTAGTCTCTACCTTGCTCTTGTCGGTGGAGGAGTGGTCTTCTTAGCCTTGATGACTACTTTTGGTAACATCCTACGAGCCAAGGGACGACCTCGTATTTCCATGGTCGTCAGTCTTTTGACCAATGTTCTTAATGCTATTTTATCTTCTTTAGCCATCTTTGTGGGACATTGGGGGATTATTGGGGTCGCTACAGCTACGGTTTTCTCTCGTCTGGTTGGGACAGTGATACTCTGGCAAGCGATGAAACTAGATGTGAAGCAGCTTGAAATTACCAAACCTTTTAATAGAGAGTTGTTGGGGATTGCACTGCCAGCAGCAGGTGAACGACTGATGATGCGTGCTGGAGATGTGGTCATCGTGGCTATTATTGTTACCTTTGGTACAGCCGTTGTCGGTGGTAACGCCATTGGTGAAAACCTCACTCAGTTTAACTATATGCCTGGTATGGGAGTCGCAACGGCTACGGTTATCTTGGTTGCCAATAGTCTGGGTCGAGGGGATAAGACGCAGATGAAGCGTATTATACGAGAGTCTTATTGGATTTCCACCTTCTTGATGGTTCTGGTTTCAGGGAGTATCTTGCTCTTTGGCCAAGGATTATCAGGTCTCTTTACAGATAATAAAGCAGCTATTGCGGCTAGTCAGGTAGTTATTCTTTATTCTTTCCTTGGGAATCCTGTGACTTCGGGGACTCTAGTCTACACAGCAGTTTGGCAAGGTCTGGGTAAGGCTAAGATGCCTTTCTATGCGACGACTATTGGGATGTGGATTATCCGAATTTTCTCAGGATACTTTCCTTGGGGTGAGTCTGGGAATGGGTCTTGCCGGAGTCTGGATTGCAACCGTTGTTGATAATGTATGGCGTGCGATCTTCCTCTACGTGATGTACCGTCGTTATCTCGTAAAGAGAAAGTTTTAATGATAAATACTGAGGAGATACTCTTATTCAAAGGGTATCTTCTTCTTATTTTTTACAAGTAGGCTCGAATATGGTAAAATAAGCTGATAAAAACTTTTTGAGGTAGTAATTATGACTGTAAAAATCAATACAAAAGATGGTCAAATCGAATTGTCAGATGATGTCATCGCAACAGTAGTTGGCGGTTCAGCAACAGAAATTTTTGGCGTTGTCGGTATGGCAAGTAAGAGTGCTATCCGAGATAATTTTCAAGCACTTCTTGGAAAAGAAAACTACGCAAAAGGAGTTGTCGTGAAATCTACTGATGCAGGTATCACTGTGGATGTCTACACTGTTATGAGTTACGGTGTTAAGATTAGTGAGGTTTCAAAAAATATTCAAGAACGTGTGAAATTTAATCTTGAGAATCAACTCGGTATCAAGGCTGAAACAGTAAATGTTTACGTTCAAATATTAAAGTCGTAGGAGAAAACTAGTGTCTAAAATTACAACAAGCTTGCTTCAGGAGATGGTCCAAGCGGCAGCAACACGTCTAGGTAAGCAAGCAGAATATGTGAATTCACTCAATGTCTTCCCAGTACCAGATGGAGATACTGGAACAAACATGGGAATGACTATGGATAACGGAGCCAAAGCTGTCGCAGATCAATCAGCTTCAACAGTTGGTGAAGTTGGTCAGATTTTGTCTAAGGGTCTTTTGATGGGTGCCCGTGGTAACTCAGGTGTTATCACCTCACAATTGTTCCGTGGATTTGGTCAAAGTATCAAGGATAAAACGGAACTTGACGGCCAAGATCTAGCTCATGCCTTCCAAGCAGGGGTTGAAGTTGCTTATAAAGCTGTTATGAAACCTGTCGAAGGAACAATCCTTACAGTATCTCGTGGTGCAGCTTCAGCAGCGATTAAGAAAGCTGAATCTACAAATGATGCTGTTGAGGTTATGCGTGCAGCTCTTGACGGAGCTAAAGCTGCTTTGGCTAAGACACCAGAGATGCTTCCAGTTTTGAAAGAAGTTGGTGTGGTAGACTCAGGTGGTCAAGGTTTGGTCTTCATTTATGAAGGTTTCTTGTCAGCCCTCACAGGTGAGTATATCGCTTCAGAGGACTTCCAAGCGACACCAGCTACTATGACAGAGATGATCAATGCAGAACATCATAAGTCAGTTGCTGGTCATGTTGCAACAGAAGACATTACCTTCGGTTACTGTACGGAAATCATGATTGGTCTCAAACAAGGTCCAACTTATGTGAAAGACTTTGACTATGAAGAGTTCCAAAATTACTTGAGCAACCTTGGGGATTCTCTCCTTGTTGTTAACGATGATGAAATTGTCAAAGTTCACGTCCACACTGAGGATCCAGGTCTTGTCATGCAAGAAGGTCTTAAATATGGGGCTCTTGTCAAAGTTAAGGTTGACAACATGCGTAACCAACACGATGCACAAGTTCAAAAAGAAGAAGCTATCCAAGCTGCACCTTCTGCTCCTAAAGACTTTGCTCTTATTGCAGTTGTTGCTGGAGATGGGCTTGCAGATATCTTCAAATCACAAGGTGTTGACTATGTGATTTCAGGTGGTCAAACAATGAACCCATCAACAGAAGATATTGTTAAGGCTATTGAGCAGGTTAATGCTAAGAATGTTATCATCTTGCCAAACAATAAAAACATCTTTATGGCAGCACAATCAGCTGCTGAGGTAGTAGATGTCAATGCGGCAGTTGTTGAAACGCGTACAGTACCACAAGGCTTTACAAGCTTGCTTGCTTTTGATCCTAGCCAAAGTATCGAAGCGAATGTTGAAGCTATGACAGCTAGTCTTTCAGATGTAACAAGTGGTAGCGTGACCTTGGCGGTACGTGATACAACTATTGATGGCCTTGAGATTCATGAAAATGATATCCTTGGTATGGTTGATGGTAAGATCCTTGTGTCTACACCAGATATGGACCAAGCCCTTCTTGACACTTTCGACAAGATGATTGACGAAGACAGTGAAATTGTTATGATTTACGTCGGCGAAGAAGGTAATCAAGACCAAGCTCAAGCACTTGCGGAAAAATTGGAAGAGGCTCACGAAGATATTGAAGTTGAAATCTTCCAAGGAGACCAACCAGTTTATCCATACCTCTTTAGTGTTGAATAATATTGAAATAATCATTTAGGAAGTCTTAGGGCTTCCTTTTTGTTTTGTCAGTTTTGATACGGTTGGGACATCTTTTCGAAATTACAGAAATATTCTGAAAATTCCTTGACATTACTTTCCAAAGTGGTAACATATGTTGTAAGAAATTTTATAGATTGAAGGTAACATCATGAGAAGTGATATGATCAAAGTTGGTGTTGATAAGGCACCAGCACGCGGACTTTTGTATGCGACTGGGCAAGTTAAATCTGCCAAGGATATGCAAAAGCCCTTCATTGCTATTTGTAACTCTTATATTGATATTGTTCCAGGGCATGTTCACTTGCGTGAATTAGCAGATATTGCCAAGGAAGCTATCCGCGAGGCTGGCGGTATTCCTTTTGAGTTTAATACCATTGGTGTGGATGATGGGATTGCCATGGGGCATATTGGGATGCGTTACAGTCTTCCATCTCGTGAATTGATTGCCGATTCTGCAGAAACAGTTATTAATGCCCACTGGTTTGACGGGGTTTTCTATATTCCTAACTGTGATAAGATTACGCCAGGGATGATTTTGGCAGCCATGCGTACTAATGTGCCAGCAGTATTTTGTTCTGGTGGACCCTATGAAGGGTGGCGTTGACATGACTGGTCATCAAGCGACGCTATCAAGTTTGTTTGAAGCTGTAGGTACTTATCAGGCTGGAGATATGAGCAAGGAAGAGCTCGATTATTTGGAGAAAAATGCTTGTCCAACTTGTGGTTCATGTTCAGGGATGTTTACCGCTAACTCAATGAACTGTTTGATGGAAGTTTTGGGTCTTGCCCTTCCAGGTAACGGTACTGTTCTAGCCGTTTCAGATGAACGTCGTGAATTGGTTCGTCAAGCAGCCACAAAATTGATGGATAACATCAAAAACAATGTTCGCCCACGTGATATTGTGACCAAAGAAGCTATCGATGATGCTTTTGCTCTAGATATGGCCATGGGTGGTTCAACCAATACTGTTCTCCATACCCTTGCTATTGCGCGTGAGGCTGGTATTGACTATGACCTTAAGGACATTAACGAAATTGCCAAGAAGACACCTTATCTCTCTAAAATTGCTCCTTCAAGTGTTTACACCATGCATGATGTGCATGAAGCTGGTGGTGTTCCAGCCATTATCAATCAGTTGATCAAAAAAGGAGCCATCAAGGGTGATCGTATCACAGTTACTGGTAAAACCTTGAAAGAAAATGTAGCTGGTGCTGAAATCAAAAATGAAGAAATTATCCATCCAATCGAACATCCGATTTCACCTGTAGGTGGTTTGTCGATCCTTTACGGAAATATCGCTCAAGATGGGGCTGTTATCAAGGTCGGTGGTGTAGATCCATCTGTTAAAACTTTCCGCGGTAAAGCTATTTGTTGTGATTCACAAGATCAAGCCCTTGAGTTGATTGACAATGGAACAGTTAAGAAGGGCCATGTCGTTGTCATTCGTTACGAAGGTCCTCAGGGTGGACCTGGTATGCCAGAAATGTTGGCACCAACTTCTAAGATTGTCGGACGCGGTCTTGGTAAGGATGTGGCTCTGATTACGGATGGTCGTTTCTCAGGAGCTACTCGTGGGATTGCTATTGGTCACGTTTCTCCAGAAGCAGCAGAAGGTGGTAATATCGCCCTAATCGAAGATGGCGATGAAATCGTGATTGATCTTCCAAATCGTACCCTTGATCTACTTGTCGATGATGCAACCCTTGAAGAACGTCGCAAACATTTGAAACCTTTCAAATCAAAAATTTCAAGTGGTTGGTTGCGTCGCTATACAGCCTTTGCCAAATCAGCCAATGTCGGCGGAACTTTGATGAGTGACGAAGAATTCGAAGAACGTAAAGCAGAACGTCAAGCACAAGAAAAAAACTAAGAACATTCTTTCCGAAGAGTTTGTGATATTTTTCTCTGAAACCCTTGCAAATTTGGTTAAAAATGTTATCATAGTATACAAGGTTTTGAATTTTTAGACAATTCGAAAAAAACAACTACTAAAGGAGGTCCATGTGAAGAAAATTGAACTTGAAGAAGCACGCTCTGGTGCTGATTTGATTCTTGATACACTTCTTGAACTTGGGATTTCAACTATCTTTGGATATCCTGGCGGAGCGGTTCTTCCTTTGTATGATGCTATTTACAAAAATGACAAGATTAATCATATCTTATCTCGTCATGAGCAAGGAAGTCTGCACGAAGCTGAAGGTTATGCCAAATCAACTGGTAAACTCGGTGTTGCTCTTGTAACGAGTGGTCCTGGTGCCACTAATGCTATTACAGGGATTGCAGATGCTATGAGTGATAGCGTACCTCTCCTAGTCTTTACTGGTCAGGTCGCAACATCAGGTATTGGTAAGGATGCCTTCCAAGAGGCTGACATTGTCGGAATTACCATGCCGATTACAAAATACAATTATCAGATTCGCGATACAGCTGATATTCCTCGTATTATTAGGGAAGCGGTTCATATTGCAACAACTGGTCGTCCTGGTCCAGTTGTTATCGACCTCCCTAAAGATGTCGTAGCTAAGGAAACAGCCTTCATCAACGATCCTGAAATTAATCTTCCAAGTTACCAACCGACGCTAAGACCAAACGAAATGCAAATCAAGAAAATCTTGAAGCAGTTGGGGAAAGCTAAGAAACCGGTTATTGTAGCTGGAGGTGGGGTGTCTTATTCTGAATCTGCTAAGGAGCTAGTTGCTTTTGCAGAACGCTACCAAATCCCAGTTGTCACAAGTCTTCTAGGACAAGGGACAATTGCTACTAGCCACCCCCTTTTCTTGGGTATGGGTGGTATGCACGGTTCATATGCGGCTAACATTGCTATGACCGATGCTGACTTTATGATTGCTATTGGTTGTCGTTTTGATGATCGTTTGACAGGTAATCCTAAAACATTTGCTAAAAATGCTAAGGTTGTCCATATTGATGTAGATCCAGCTGAGATTGGTAAAATTATTGCAGTGGACCTTCCAGTTGTTGGTGATGCTAAGCAAGCTCTTGAAATGCTCTTAGCAGAACCAGTGGTTCAGAATAACACTGAAAAATGGATTGAAAAAGTCACAAAAGACAAAGAACGTGTACGTTCTTACGATAAGAAAGAACGTATGGTACAGCCTCAGGCAGTTATCGAGCGTATCGGTGAATTGACTAAGGGTGATGCCGTTGTTGTTACTGACGTTGGACAACATCAAATGTGGACAGCTCAGTATTATCCATACCAAAATGAGCGTCAACTGGTGACCTCAGGTGGTCTTGGAACAATGGGATTCGGTGTCCCAGCAGCAATTGGTTCTAAAATTGCTAATCCTGATAAAGAAGTTATCCTCTTGTTGGTGATGGTGGTTTCCAAATGACGAACCAAGAATTGGCTATCTTAAATATTTACAAGGTGCCAATCAAGGTTGTTATGTTGAACAACCACTCACTTGGTATGGTACGTCAATGGCAAGAGTCCTTCTACGAAGGGCGTACATCAGAGTCTGTCTTTGATACCCTCCCAGATTTCCAATTGATGGCTCAAGCTTACGGCATTAAGTCCTACAAGTTTGATAATCCAGAGACAATTGATCAGGATTTGGAAGTTATCAAGGAAGACGTGCCAATGTTCATCGAGGTGGATATCTCTCGTAAAGAGCATGTCTTGCCAATCGTTCCGGCTGGTAAGAGTAATCACGAAATGTTGGGGGTGAAGTTCAATGCGTAGAATGTTAACAGCTAAACTTCAGAACCGTTCGGGTGTCCTTAACCGCTTCACAGGTGTTCTTTCACGACGTCAAGTTAATATTGAAAGTATCTCTGTAGGGGCTTCTGAGGATCCTAACGTTTCACGTATTACGATTATTATTGATGTGAATTCTCAAAATGAAGTGGAACAAATCATCAAACAGCTTAATCGTCAGATTGATGTGATCCGTATCCGTGATATCACGGATCAGCCACACTTGGAACGTGAAGTTATCCTAGTTAAGGTATCAGCACCAACCTCTAAGCGTGCTGAAATCTTGGCGATTATTCAACCTTTCCGTGCATCGGTGGTTGATGTGGCACCAAGCTCTATCACTATCCAGATGACTGGTGATGCTGAAAAGAGCGAGGCGCTTCTACGAGTTATTCGTCCTTACGGAATCAAGAATATCGCTCGTACGGGTGCTACTGGATTTACCCGTGATTAAAAAATCCAACCTAAATTTGTTAACCCAGCCTTAAAAAGGCAATAAAATATTTTTTTAGAAAAGAGACATATTACTATGGCAGTTCAAATGGAATATGAAAAAGACGTAAAAGTAGCAGCACTTGACGGTAAAAAAATCGCCGTTATCGGTTACGGTTCACAAGGTCATGCGCATGCACAAAACTTGCGTGATTCAGGTCACGATGTGATCATCGGTGTTCGTCCAGGTAAATCATTTGATAAAGCTAAAGAAGATGGTTTTGATACTTACACAGTAGCAGAAGCAACTAAATTGGCTGATATCATTATGGTTTTGGCACCAGATGAAATTCAAAAAGATATCTATAAAGATGAAATTGAGCCAAACTTGAGTGCAGGCAAAGCTCTTGGTTTTGCACACGGATTTAACATCCACTTCGAATTCATCAAGGTTCCTAAAGATGTTGATGTCTTTATGGTTGCTCCTAAAGGACCAGGTCACTTGGTACGCCGTACATATACAGAAGGCTTTGGTGTTCCTGCACTTTACGCAGTATACCAAGATGCTACAGGTAATGCTAAAGATATCGCTATGGACTGGGCTAAAGGTATTGGTTCTGCACGTGTTGGATTACTTGTAACAACATTTAAAGAAGAAACTGAAGAAGATTTGTTTGGTGAACAAGCGGTTCTTATGGGTGGGTTGACACACCTTATTGAAGCTGGTTTTGAAGTCTTGACTGAAGCAGGCTATGCACCACAATTAGCTTACTTTGAAGTGCTTCACGAAATGAAATTGATTGTTGACTTGATCTACGAAGGTGGATTCAAGAAAATGCGTCAATCATGTTCAAATACTGCAGAATTTGGTGACTTTGTAACTGGTCCACGTGTCATCGGTCCAGAAGTCAAAGAAAACATGAAAGCTGCCCTTGCTGATATCCAATCAGGTAAATTTGCACGTGAATTCGTTGAAGACCATGATGCTGGCTTCCCACGTTTGAAAGCTTACCGTAAAGAAGCTGAAGAGCTTGAAATTGAAAAGATTGGTGCTGAATTGCGTAAAGCAATGCCATTCGTTGGTCAAAACGACGATGACGCATTCAAAATCTATAACTAATGTGATAGTCTCAAAAACCAGTTTAGTACTGGTTTTTTTGTGTTCTGAAGAGAGTAGTTGGTAATCAATCCTACTGCTCTTTTTTGGCTTGAATATACAATATAAGTGCACAATAAAAACTCATAAGATTTTCTAGTAAAATAGAATTGAACGAACTAGTTACGAAAGGAAATCTTATGAGCTACCATCATTTTACCATAGACGAGCGTGAAAGTATTCTCATTTACCGTACGCAAGGCCTAAATTTTTCTCAAATTGCTAAGTTACTTCATCGTCATCCATCTAGTATTAGTCGTGAGTGGAAGCGCCATACAAATCAGGAGCTTATTCTCCAAATCATGCACAGGAATCGTACCATAATGCCAAATCACACTGTGGGCGGAAACGGATGCTTGAAATAGATCACAATTTAAGCAATACCATCAAACATCTATTTCTCGATTACCAATGGTCTCCTGAAGAAATAGAAGGTCGGTTGCGCTTAGAGTATGGGAAAACTGTTGTTAGTTATCAAACAATCTATAGAGCCATTTATCGAGGACATTTTGAGGATAACTCATTATCTCATGGTGCTCGTGGTGTCATTCGTAAACTTCGTCATCGTGGGAAAACACGTCATACAAAAGGTCATGTTGAAAATAGAGGGAAAATATCCATTTCTCATACAATTCACGAAAGACCAGAAGAGGCTAATAATCGAACTAGAATAGGAGATTGGGAAGCCGATACTGTTGCAGGTAAAACTGGAAAAGCTTGTTTAGTGACTCTAACAGACCGTTATTCTCGTTTTCTAAAAATCAAAAAGGTAGCTGTTAAGAAAAGCAAGTTGGTAATAGAAGCTATGGTAAAACTGTTAGAACCCTTGACGAAGTATACAGTAACTCCTGATAGAGGGAAAGAATTCACGTATCATCAGAAATTGAGTGATCAATTGAACATTGAAGTCTATTTTCCTGACCCTCATGCTCCATGGCAACGAGGAACCAATGAGAACACGAATGGATTACTTAGAGAATATTTTCCAAAGGGTAGTGATCTAACATTGGTTGATGATCAGACTATTCAGCTATGGGAGAACAAACTTAATAATAGGCCACGAAAATGTCTTAACTGGAAAACACCTTATGAAGTATTCTATGGGGAAAGTATGCACTTAATTTGACAATTCAAGGGTAAAAAAAAACTCACTCCATTAAGGAGTGAGAATAGCCATAAAATTAGTAAGTCAAGACAAAGTTTTTCTTCTTACCGCGACGGATAACAGTAATTTCATTATCAATTTTATCTGCATCTGAGAGGGTGTAATCCAAGTCTTGTACACGTTCACCATTGATGTAGATAGCACCGTTTTGGACATCTTCACGTGCTTGGCGTTTAGAAGGTGAAATCTTAGCGTTGACGAGAAGTTCAACGATGTTCAGATTTTCATCTCCTGAGATCTCATAAGTTGGGACACCGTTAAGGGCAACTTTAAGGTCGCGTGCTGAGAGAGCTTTAAGATTACCAGCGAAGAGTTGTTCAGTGATGTGAACAGCTTGTTCGTAGGCATCTTTACCGTGAACCAAGGTAACAACTTCACGAGCCAAAACCTTTTGTGCTAAACGTTGGTGACGAGCTTGGTCAAATTCTTTACCGATTTCTTCGATTTCTTCAAGTGACAAGAAAGTGAAAATCTTCAAGAAGCGAACAGCATCGTCATCCATAACATTGAGCCAGAATTGGTACATTTCGTAAGGTGTTGTTTTAGTAGCATCAAGCCAGACAGCGTTACCTTCAGATTTACCGAACTTTTTACCAGTTGAATCTGTGATAAGTGGAACTGTAATGACGTGTCCAGATTTATCTGCTTTACGACGCAAGAGCTCAGTACCTGCTGTCATATTACCCCATTGGTCAGAACCACCAATTTGGAGGGTTACGCCGTACTTATCGTTGAGTTCATAGAAATCGTAACCTTGCATGATTTGGTAGGCAAACTCAGTGTAAGAGATACCTGTTTCAATACGTTTCTTAACAGATTCCTTACTCATCATGTAGTTAACTGTGAAGTATTTACCCACGTCACGCAAGAAATCGATGAAGCTGACTGAACCAAACCAATCGTAGTTGTTGACCATAACGGCTTTGTTGTCGCCATTTTCAAAATCAAGGAAACGAGAGAGCTGACCTTGGATTTTTTCAACCCAACCTTCAACGGTTTCTTTGGTTTGGAGGCTACGTTCAGCATCTTTAAATGATGGGTCACCAATCAAACCTGTTGCACCACCAACGAGGGCGTAAGGTTTGTGTCCAGCCAATTGAAGTCGGCGACTTGTAAGGATAGCTACAAGGTGTCCAAGGTGGAGACTGTCTGCTGTTGGGTCATAACCAGTGTAGTATGAGACTGGTCCCTCTTCAAAGGCTTTTACAAGGGCTTCTTCATCTGTGGTTTGAAAAATCAAGCCACGTGCTTTTAGTTCTTCAAAAATTGTCATGATATTCTCCAGTAAAGTATATTCTGCACCATTATACCAAAAGAAAGTAGTCCTATGCAAGCTTTGTCAAAGTTTGTTATAATAGGCTTTGAGGTATTTCTATGAATTTTGAAAAAATAATAAATTATTTTAGACGACTAGGGCAGGCTATTCGCACAAGGTTTGCTGGTTTTAGGTCTAAAAGAGGGGATAAATCTTTTAATGAAAGGAAATCTACGACTGATTCTAAGTGGAATCGTAAGCAAGGGAGAAAGTCGCCTGAGGACCGGATGACACTCTTAGACATGGGCGATGTTTTCTTAAAAACCTTAAAGCTTTTGTCTGATTTCTTTTATGTGGTTATTATCGTCCTTACCTTGTTCGGTGCAGGAATTGGTTTGGGTTATTTGGGGAGTCAAATTGAGACTGTTCCGTCGATTAAGGACAAAACCTTGTTGAATCAGATTAGTGAGGTTAGTTTGGTATCTTCGATGAGCTATTCCGATTCTAAGAAGATTGCGGATATTGATACTGACTTGCTGAGAACACCTATTGAGAGTGATGCGATTTCTAACAATGTCAAATGCCATCATTGCGACTGAGGATGAAAATTTTAAGAAGCATAAGGGTGTTGTGCCAAAGGCAGTATTTAGGGCTTTGGTGTCATCAGTTTTGGGAGTTGGCTCTTCAAGTGGTGGTTCGACGCTAACGCAGCAGTTAATTAAGCAACAGGTAACAGGAGATGCACCAACCTTTAAACGTAAGGCGGCAGAGATTATCTATGCCTTACAATTGGAGCGTCGTGTTTCTAAAAATGAAATTTTAACCGATTATCTGAATGTTTCTCCTTTTGGACGTAATAACAAGGGGAAAAATATTGCTGGTATTGAGGAGGCTGCTCAAGGTATCTTTGGCGTATCTGCAGCGGATTTGACAGTTCCTCAGGCTGCCTATCTGGCAGGTTTACCACAGAGCCCAATTGTCTACTCACCTTATACAGCTGATGGACAATTAAAAAACGCAGAGGATCTTTCTTATGGCTTGGCACGTCAACAAGATGTACTCTACAATCTTTATCGCGGTGGCTATCTAGATAAGTCGCAGTACGAAAGCTATAAGAATTATGATATCACTAAAGATTTCAAGGCTGGTGAGAAGTCTGATGCCGTAAGTCATGACTATTTGTACTATTCTGTCATGTCTGAGGCTCAGGGTGTCATGTATGATTACCTCGTTAAACATGACAAGGTATCGAGTCAAGAGTTGAAAAATGATAAGACAAAGGAAAGCTATCGTGAGAGGGCTCTTCAAGAGCTCCAAACCGGTGGCTACAGCGTTAAGACAACTATTGACAATGCAGTTTATAATGCGATGCAAGATGCTGCGAGTCAATATGGTGGCCTCCTTGACCAAGGAGGTAATAGTGGAGTTGAAGTCGGAAATGTGCTCATGGATAATGCGACCGGAGCAATTCTAGGATTTGTTGGTGGTCGTAGTTACGAAAATAACCAAAATAACCATGCCTTTGATACGGCACGCTCCCCAGGTTCCTCTATTAAGCCTATTATCGCTTATGGAATTGCTATTGATCAAGGTTTGATGGGTAGCTCAAGTATCCTTTCTAACTACCCAACTAATTTTACGGGTGGAACGCCTATTCTCCATGATGGTGATAAGGGTACAGCTATGATGAACCTACAAGAGGCACTCAATACCTCATGGAACATTCCAGCCTTTTGGACTTATCAAATGCTTCAACGTCATGATGTTGATGTTGAGGGTTACATGACCAAGATGGGTTATAAGATTGCTAACTACAATATCGAAAGTTTACCTCTTGGCGGGGGAATTGAAACTACGGTTGCCCAGCAAGTAAATGCCTATCAAATGCTTTCCAATGGTGGCGTCTATGAGAAGGGCCATATGATTGATAGTATTACTGACCGGACTGGCGAAGTTATCTATCAGCATAAATCTGAAGGAGTTCAAGTTTTTTCAAGAGCTACGGCTAGTATCATGGATAACTTACTCAAAGAAGTGGTAGTTAAAGGAGCAACAACTCAATTTCATTCTGAATTGAAAAATGTCAATGGTGCAGCAGCCTCAGCGGACTGGATGGGTAAAACAGGAACGACAGATAACTTTGCGGATGCTTGGCTGATTGTGTCAACGCCTGGTATTACTCTTGGTGGTTGGGCCGGATATGATAATAATACACCAACCAATTCTAAAACGGGTTACATATATAATTCCCAATATATGGCTCGTTTGACTTCCGCTATCTATAATGCTAATCCAGGTATTTTTAAAACGGGAGATAAGTTTAATATCGATTCAAGTGCCATTAAGGCAAGTGTGCTTAAATCAACAGGTCTTAAACCAGCAACAGTGTCTGTCAATGGTCGTAATGTTTCTGTAAGTGGTGAAATGGTTGATACTTACTGGGCTAAAAATGGACCTGGAGATACGACTTACAAGTTTGCTATTGGTGGAACCGACAGTGACTATCAAAAAGCCTGGTCTAGCATTCTTGGAGGGCATTAGGAATTGCCAAGAAAACTTGCAAAAAAGTAAAAAATTAGGTATAATATAGACAACTATTTGTCGTCTTACTTGGTTGAAATATTGTCCAATCAAGAGATACAGCAGTTAAATCAACGTTTTTTCGGTCAGATTTAGCTGCTATTTTTGTGCTTATTTTTAGGATTTCCAAGTGTTGTAACGCATGTTTAAAGGTTCTAAAAATTCACAGATTAAGTTATCGCTTATCATTAATCAGTTAAGTGGATCTTAGTGTTTAATCACTTGTCAATGGGACAAGCAACTGAAAAAGGCAGAAGACAAATATTTAAAGTGCACGACTTGCAAAGCAGGTCTCGAATGTAGAAAAGGAGTAGAAGACTTGGCAGGACATGACGTTCAATACGGGAAACATCGTACCCGTCGTAGTTTTTCAAGAATCAAAGAAGTTCTTGATTTACCAAACTTGATTGAAATCCAAACGGATTCATTCAAAGAATTCTTGGATACTGGTCTTAAAGAGGTTTTTGAGGATGTACTTCCTATCTCAAACTTCACAGACACTATGGAATTGGAATTCGTTGGTTACGAATTGAAAGAGCCTAAGTATACACTTGAAGAAGCTCGTATCCACGATGCATCATACTCAGCACCTATCTTTGTGACTTTCCGTCTTATTAACAAAGAAACTGGTGAAATCAAAACTCAGGAAGTCTTCTTCGGAGATTTCCCTATTATGACTGAGATGGGTACTTTCATCATCAATGGTGGTGAACGTATTATTGTTTCTCAGTTGGTGCGCTCACCTGGTGTTTACTTTAACGATAAGGTTGATAAAAACGGCAAAGTGGGTTATGGATCAACAGTTATCCCTAACCGTGGGGCATGGCTTGAGCTCGAAACAGATTCAAAGACATCGCCTACACTCGTATCGACCGTACACGTAAGATTCCATTCACAACGCTTGTGCGTGCGCTTGGATTCTCAGGTGATGACGAAATTGTTGATATCTTTGGTGATAGCGAGTTGGTTCGTAACACCATTGAAAAAGATATCCACAAAAACCCAGCAGATTCACGTACTGATGAAGCACTTAAAGAAATTTATGAACGTCTTCGTCCAGGTGAACCAAAAACTGCCGATAGCTCACGTAGCTTGCTTGTAGCTCGTTTCTTTGATCCACGTCGTTATGACTTGGCTGCTGTTGGTCGTTACAAAGTCAACAAAAAACTTAACATCAAGACACGTCTTTTGGGACAAACAATTGCTGAAAACTTGGTAGATCCTGAAACAGGTGAAATCCTTGTTGAAGCTGGTACTGAAATGACACGTGATGTGATTGATTCAATCGCAGAATACTTGGATGGTGATTTGAACAAATTTGTATACACACCAAACGATTATGCGGTGGTTACAGAACCTGTTGTTCTTCAAAAATTCAAGGTTGTTGCACCAAATGATCCAGATCGTGTAGTTACAATTGTTGGTAATGCCAACCCAGATGATAAAGTTCGTGCTTTGACAACAGCGGATATCTTAGCTGAAATGAGCTACTTCCTCAACCTTGCTGAAGGTATCGGTAAAGTAGACGATATCGACCACCTTGGTAACCGTCGTATCCGTGCCGTTGGTGAATTGCTTGCTAACCAATTCCGTATTGGTTTGGCTCGTATGGAACGTAACGTACGTGAGCGTATGTCAGTTCAAGATAACGAAGTCTTGACACCACAACAAATCATCAATATTCGCCCTGTAACTGCAGCTGTTAAAGAATTCTTTGGTTCTTCACAGTTGTCACAGTTCATGGACCAACACAACCCATTGTCAGAGTTGTCACACAAACGTCGTTTGTCAGCCTTGGGACCTGGTGGTTTGACACGTGACCGTGCCGGATATGAAGTTCGTGACGTGCACTATACGCACTACGGTCGTATGTGTCCAATTGAAACACCTGAAGGACCTAACATCGGTTTGATCAATAACTTGTCTTCGTACGGACACCTTAACAAGTATGGTTTCATTCAAACACCATATCGTAAGGTTGACCGTGCAACTGGTAAAGTAACCAACGAAGTAGTTTGGTTGACTGCCGACGAAGAAGATGAGTACACAGTTGCTCAGGCTAACTCTAAATTGAACGAAGATGGAACATTTGCAGAAGAGATCGTTATGGGGCGTCATCAAGGTAATAACCAAGAGTACCCATCACACCTTGTAGATTTCGTGGATGTTTCTCCTAAACAGGTAGTTGCCGTTGCGACAGCATGTATTCCTTTCTTGGAAACGATGACTCTAACCGTGCCCTCATGGGTGCCAACATGCAACGTCAGGCTGTGCCTTTGATTGATCCTAAAGCACCTTATGTTGGTACTGGTATGGAATATCAAGCTGCCCACGATTCAGGAGCTGCAGTTATTGCTCAACACGACGGTAAAGTTGTCTACTCTGATGCTGATAAAGTTGAAGTTCGTCGTGAAGATGGTTCTCTTGATGTTTATACTATTCAAAAATTCCGTCGTTCAAACTCAGGTACTGCCTATAACCAACGTACTTTGGTTAAGGTTGGCGATATTGTTGAAAAAGGTGATTTTATCGCTGACGGTCCATCTATGGAAGGTGGAGAAATGGCCCTCGGTCAAAACCCTATTGTCGCATACATGACATGGGAAGGTTACAACTTCGAGGATGCCGTTATCATGAGTGAGCGTCTTGTGAAAGATGACGTTTATACATCTGTTCACTTGGAAGAATTCGAATCAGAAACACGTGATACAAAGCTTGGGCCTGAAGAAATCACACGTGAATTGCCAAACGTTGGTGAAGAAGCCCTCAAAGACCTTGACGAAATGGGTATTATCCGTATCGGTGCTGAGGTTAAAGAAGGTGACATTCTTGTTGGTAAGGTAACACCTAAGGGTGAAAAAGACCTTTCTGCTGAAGAACGTCTTCTCCACGCTATCTTTGGTGATAAATCTCGTGAAGTACGTGATACATCACTCCGTGTACCTCACGGTGGTGATGGTGTCGTTCGTGATGTTAAAATCTTCACACGTGCAAACGGTGATGAATTGCAATCAGGTGTTAACATGCTTGTTCGTGTTTATATCGCACAAAAACGTAAGATCAAGGTCGGAGATAAAATGGCCGGTCGTCACGGTAACAAAGGGGTTGTTTCTCGTATTGTTCCTGTTGAAGACATGCCTTACCTTCCAGACGGTACACCAGTTGATATCATGTTGAACCCTCTTGGGGTGCCATCACGTATGAACATCGGTCAGGTTATGGAACTTCACCTTGGTATGGCTGCTCGTAACTTGGGTATCCACATCGCAACACCAGTCTTTGATGGAGCAAGCTCAGAAGACCTTTGGGATACTGTTCGTGAAGCAGGTATGGATAGTGATGCTAAGACAATCCTTTACGATGGACGTACAGGTGAACCATTTGATAACCGTGTGTCAGTTGGTGTCATGTACATGATCAAACTTCACCACATGGTTGATGATAAACTTCATGCTCGTTCAGTAGGTCCTTACTCACTTGTTACCCAACAACCTCTTGGTGGTAAAGCACAATTTGGTGGACAACGTTTCGGTGAGATGGAGGTTTGGGCCCTTGAAGCTTATGGTGCATCAAATATCCTTCAAGAAATCTTGACTTACAAGTCAGATGACGTTAACGGACGTTTGAAAGCCTATGAAGCTATCACTAAAGGTAAACCAATTCCAAAACCAGGTGTACCAGAATCATTCCGAGTACTTGTTAAAGAATTGCAATCACTTGGTCTTGATATGCGTGTCCTTGATGAGGATGACTACGAAGTTGAATTGCGTGATCTTGATGAAGGTGAAGATGACGATGTCATGCACGTCGATGATCTTGAAAAAGCACGTGTACAACAAGCCAAAGAAGCTGCTGAATTAGAAAAAGCTAAAGAAGAAGCTTCAGATAAAACAGAATAAAATAAGCTTTAGAGAGGGAGTTCACTCTCTCTGCTAAGGTAGCTGATAAAGGTGAGAATAGCGCTGCTATTGTCAATAGAACAAAAGAAAGGTAATACTAGTGGTTGACGTAAATCGATTTAAAAGTATGCAAATCACACTAGCTTCACCAACTAAGGTCCGTTCATGGTCTTATGGTGAAGTTAAGAAACCTGAAACAATCAACTACCGTACGCTCAAACCAGAACGCGAAGGTCTCTTCGACGAAGTAATCTTTGGTCCTACTAAAGACTGGGAATGTGCGTGTGGGAAATACAAACGTATTCGTTATAAAGGTATCGTTTGTGACCGCTGTGGTGTTGAAGTAACACGTGCTAAGGTTCGCCGTGAACGTATGGGTCACATCGAGTTGAAAGCACCAGTATCACACATCTGGTACTTCAAGGGAATCCCTTCTCGTATGGGATTGACTTTGGACATGAGCCCTCGTGCGCTTGAAGAAGTTATCTACTTCGCAGCTTACGTGGTTATCGATCCAAAGGAAACACCACTTGAACCAAAATCTCTCTTGACAGAACGTGAATATCGTGAAAAATTGCAAGAGTATGGACATGGTTCATTTGTCGCTAAAATGGGTGCAGAAGCTATCCAAGACCTCTTGAAACAAGTGGATTTGGAAGCTGAAATTGCTGAACTCAAAGAAGAGTTGAAGACAGCAACTGGTCAAAAACGTGTTAAGGCTGTTCGTCGTTTGGACGTTCTTGATGCCTTCTATAAGTCTGGTAACAAACCAGAATGGATGGTTCTTAACATTTTGCCAGTATTGCCACCAGACCTTCGTCCAATGGTTCAATTGGATGGTGGACGTTTTGCGGCATCAGACTTGAACGATCTTTATCGTCGTGTTATCAACCGTAACAACCGTTTGGCTCGTTTGCTTGAATTGAATGCTCCAGGTATCATCGTGCAAAACGAAAAACGTATGTTGCAAGAAGCGGTAGATGCCCTTATCGATAATGGACGTCGTGGTCGTCCAATTACTGGACCAGGTAGTCGTCCACTTAAATCTTTGAGCCACATGCTTAAAGGTAAACAAGGTCGTTTCCGTCAAAACTTGCTTGGTAAACGTGTTGACTTCTCTGGACGTTCCGTTATCGCCGTTGGTCCAACACTTAAAATGTACCAATGTGGTGTGCCACGTTTGATGGCCATCGAACTTTTTCAAACCATTTGTGATGCGTGAAATCGTTGCGCGTGAATACGCAGGTAACGTGAAAGCCGCTAAACGTATGGTTGAACGTGGTGATGAACGTATTTGGGATATTCTTGAAGATGTTATCAAGGAACACCCAGTACTTCTTAACCGCGCACCTACCCTCCACCGTTTGGGTATCCAGGCCTTTGAACCTGTCTTGATTGATGGTAAGGCCCTTCGTCTTCACCCATTGGTATGTGAGGCCTACAATGCCGACTTTGACGGTGACCAAATGGCCATCCACGTTCCATTGTCTGAAGAAGCTCAAGCTGAAGCACGTTTGCTCCTTCTTGCGGCTGAACACATCCTTAACCCTAAAGACGGTAAACCGGTCGTAACACCATCTCAGGATATGGTTCTTGGTAACTACTACTTGACTATGGAAGAAGAAGGCCGTGAGGGTGAAGGTATGGTCTTCAAGGATATTGATGAGGCAGTGATGGCTTATCGTAATGGTTATGTTCACTTGCATAGCCGTGTCGGTATCGCGGTAGACAGCATGCCTGATAAACCTTGGAAAGAAAACCAACTTCACAAGATTTTGGTTACAACTGTTGGTAAGATTCTCTTTAACTCAATCATTCCAGCGGAAATTCCATATCTTCAAGAAACAACAAATGAGAACTTGACAGATAGTACACCAGATAAGTACTTCCTTGAACCAGGTCAAGATATCCAAACAGTTATTGATAGTTTGGAAATTAATGCACCATTCAAGAAGAAAAATCTTGGTAACATCATCGCTGAAACCTTCAAACGTCTTCGTACGACTGAAACATCAGCCTTCCTTGACCGTTTGAAAGACCTTGGTTACTACCACTCAACACTTGCTGGTTTGACAGTGGGTATCGCCGATATCCCAGTTATCGATAATAAACAAGAAATTATCGATGCTGCTCACCACCGTGTTGAAGAAATTAACAAGGCCTTCCGTCGTGGTTTGATGACAGATGATGACCGTTATGTTGCTGTTACAACAACATGGCGTGAAGCGAAAGAAGCCCTTGAAAAACGTCTGATTGAAACACAAGATCCTAAGAACCCAATCGTTATGATGATGGACTCAGGAGCTCGTGGTAACATCTCTAACTTCTCTCAACTTGCCGGTATGCGTGGTTTGATGGCCGCTCCTAACGGACGTATCATGGAATTGCCTATCCTTTCAAACTTCCGTGAAGGTTTGAGCGTTTTGGAAATGTTCTTCTCTACTCACGGTGCGCGTAAAGGTATGACCGATACGGCCCTTAAGACAGCCGACTCAGGTTACCTTACTCGTCGTTTGGTTGATGTTGCCCAAGATGTTATCATCCGTGAAGACGACTGTGGAACAGACCGTGGTCTTCTCATCCGTGCGATTACTGATGGTAAAGAAGTTACGGAAACACTTGAAGAACGTCTTCAAGGTCGTTACACTAAGAAATCAGTTAAGAATCCTACAACAGGTGAAGTAATCGTAGGTCCAGATACTTTGATTACTGAAGACATGGCTGCTGCTATTGTCAATGCTGGTGTTGAAGAAGTAACTATCCGTTCAGTCTTTACATGTAACACACGTCACGGTGTCTGCCGTCACTGTTACGGTATCAACTTGGCAACAGGTGATGCGGTTGAAGTTGGTGAAGCAGTTGGTACTATCGCCGCTCAATCTATCGGGGAACCTGGTACACAGCTTACTATGCGTACCTTCCACACCGGTGGGGTAGCCTCAAACACCGATATCACACAGGGTCTTCCACGTATCCAGGAAATCTTTGAAGCACGTAACCCTAAAGGGGGAAGCGGTTATCACTGAAGTTAAGGGTACTGTTATTGAAATCGAAGAAGATGCTGCAACACGTACTAAGAAAGTCTTCGTTCAAGGTAAGACTGGAATGGGTGAATACGTTGTTCCATTTACAGCTCGTATGAAAGTTGAAGTGGGTGACGAAGTACACCGTGGTGCGGCCTTGACAGAAGGTTCAATCCAACCTAAACGTCTCCTTGAAGTACGTGATACCTTGTCAGTTGAAACTTATCTTCTTGCAGAAGTACAAAAAGTTTACCGCAGCCAAGGGGTAGAAATCGGTGACAAACACGTCGAAGTAATGGTTCGTCAAATGCTTCGTAAAGTACGTGTTATGGATCCAGGGGATACAGATCTCCTTCCAGGTACACTTATGGACATTTCTGACTTCACAGATGCTAACAAGGATATTGTTATCTCTGGTGGTGTTCCTGCAACATCTCGTCCAGTCCTTCTTGGTATTACGAAAGCCTCACTTGAAACAAATTCATTCTTGTCAGCGGCTTCCTTCCAAGAAACAACACGTGTCCTTACAGATGCAGCTATCCGTGGTAAGAAAGACCATCTCCTTGGTCTTAAAGAAAATGTTATCATTGGTAAGACTATCCCTGCTGGTACAGGTATGGCTCGTTACCGTAACATTGAACCACTTTCAGTTAACGAAGTTGAAGTTATTGAAAACATTGCTGTTGATGAAGCAATTGTGGAATCATCTGAAGACTAAAACGAAAGCAAAAGAACTCACAATGAATTGTGGGTTCTTTTCGTATTTATATGACTAGAATTTCTTCTATTTTTGATAAATATAAAATATAAGACCATTTTTTTTATCTTTTCCAGAAAATTTTGTATAATAAGAACACCAAAGATGAAGTGAGAAAGAAAAATGTACCAAGTAGTTGAAATGAAAGGGGGATTTGGAACCGTGGTGGTTCCTAGAAGGATGGCAAGAGGATATCATCAGTACTAAGGAATTTGAAAATTTTTACGATGCCCTCAAGTACTATAAAAAACTTTGGTTTGCGATGGAAGAAACCTTGCCAAGTTATATCAGCCGTAGTAGTGTCATGACTGCTTTTTGGGATCAAGAGGATAAGCACTGGTGTGAGGAGTGTGACGAATACCTGCAGGTCTATCAATCGATTGCTCTTTTGGATGATTGGCAGGAAATTCCTGAGGAAAAATACCGTCCGGGATATGAAAAGCGAAATGACCTTCCAAATCATGCCCACTGTAAAATTAAACGTTAAATAATGCAGAAGCTCGAATTTTTTCGGGCTTCTTTTCATTTTCTTAAACTTTTTACGAATAGGTCTATGAGGAGGTCCTTATGGTAACAGAATTTGCTAAGGAAATGATCAAAAATGCTGATAGTTGTGGGGCTCAAGACATCTATGTCATTCCACGTCAGGATAATTACGAGCTCTATATGCGAGTTGGCCAAGAGAGGAGATTAATTGATGTATATCGGCCTGATTTCATGGCTAGTCTTATTGGTCACTTTAAATTTGTGGCGGGAATGATGGTGGGTGAGAAGCGTAGGAGTCAACTAGGTTCCTGTGACTATGATTGTGGTGATGGTCAAAGGGTTTCTCTGCGTTTGTCTACCGTTGGGGATTATCGCGGCTTAGAAAGTTTAGTTATTCGTGTTCTACATTCTGAACGTCGAGAATTAGTGTACTGGAATCAAGGAATCCAGCCTATTATGGATGCTTTGGATTATCGTGGCTTATATCTCTTTGCAGGTCCCGTTGGTTCTGGAAAGACTACGCTTATGCATGAGTTGGTTCAGGAGCGTTTTAAGGGGCAGCAGGTGATTTCGATTGAGGACCCTGTGGAAATTAAACAGGATAATGTCTTGCAACTCCAGGTGAATCAAGCAATTGACATGACCTATGATAATTTGATTAAGCTATCATTACGTCACCGCCCGGATGTTTTGATTATTGGAGAAATTCGAGATAAGGAGACTGCTCGAGCGGTTATTAGAGCTAGTCTGACGGGAGTTACTGTTCTTTCAACTATTCACGCAAAGAGTGTGTCAGGTGTTTATGAGCGTCTTCTGGACCTTGGTGTAGATAAGTCCGAGTTGGATAATGCTCTTCAAGGGATTGCCTACATGCGTCTGATTAAGGGAGGAGGTGTGATAGATTTTGCCAGTGAAAATTTCCAAAGCCATTCGTCAACCAGCTGGAACCAGCAGTTGGAAGGCTTGGTTAAACAAGGATATCTCACTGAAGGGGATATCCAAGGGGAAAAAATTAAAGATTAATCAGCAACTCAAGGTTATCCAGCTTTTCAAACAACTGTTAAAGGCAGGGTTTACCTTGACTGAAATCGTAGCCTTTTTGGAGCGAAGTCACCTGTTGAAAGAATCGTCATTGTCTCTTATGAAAGCGAGCTTAATGCGAGGCGATAGGTTGGACCAGATGTTTGCGGCAGTGGGCTTTTTCGGACAATATTGTTACTCAGATTGCCCTTGCTGATAAGCACGGTAATCTTCTAGGGAGTTTAACCAAGATTGAAACCTATATGCTTCGTATGACCAAGGTTCGTAAGAAACTCATGGAGGTAGCAACCTATCCTATTCTACTTCTGGGTTTCCTAGTTCTGATTATGTTGGGGCTCAAAAATTATCTTCTGCCTCAACTGTTAGAGGGGATGGTAAGGAGAATTGGGCTGTACAGTTGGTTCAAATTTTTTTCCCCAACTCTTTTTTTGTGACTTTGTGCGGACTTCTTGTATTAAGCTTAATTCTCTATCTATGGGTCAAACGCCAGTCAGCCCTTGTCTTTTATCGACGAATGGCCAAAAATCCCTTTTTATAGGCCAAACTGTCAGGCTATATACGACTGCCTATTATGCTAGAGAATGGGGAAATCTCTTAGGGCAAGGTATTGACTTGCTAGACTTAGTTGCTCTAATGAAAGAGCAAAAATCAAAGCTCTTTCGTGAGCTGGGGGCTGATTTAGAGGAAGCCTTGATGCTCGGACAGAGTTTTCCTGACCGTATTGCTAGTCACCCTTTCTTCACTAAGGAACTATCCTTAATTATTGCTTATGGAGAGGCTAATGCTAGGTTGGGCTATGAGTTAGAAGTCTATGCTGAAGAGGTTTGGCAGGCTTTCTTTAACCGTCTTAATAAGGCAACAACCTTTGTGCAACCCCTCATTTTTGTTATTGTTGCTATCGTGATTGTAATGATTTATGCAGCTATGCTATTACCAATGTATCAAAATATGGAAGGAATGATGTCATGAAAATGATGTTGAAAAAATTGAATGCCGTTAAATTACGAGCTTTTACACTGATTGAAATGCTGGTCGTGCTTCTCATTATCAGTATTCTCCTTTTGCTCTTTGTACCTAACTTGAGCAAGCAGAAGGATTCTGTTAAAGAGACTGGAAATGCGGCTGTGGTCAAGGTCGTGGATTCTCAAGCAGAACTTTATGAAATGAAGAATAACAAGACAGCTAGCTTAGCCGCTCTTGTTTCAGAAGGTCAAATCACGCAAAAACAGGCAGATTCATACAATGATTACTATGCGAAACATGGTGGCGAAAGCCGCTCAGTGGCCAATTAGAGCCTTTACCTTGTTGGAGAGTCTGGTGACTCTAGCAGTGGTTGCCTTTCTCACTCTGAGTTTATCAGGCTCAGTCACAGGTATTTTTCAGCAGGTTGAGACTAATCTTTTTTATCTGCGCTTTGAGTACCTATACCGAGATAGTCAGCGCTTGGCAGCGGCGGAAGGGTCCAATGTTGAATTGCAGTTGTCCAAGGATAAAATCAGTAACGGAAAATCAAGTCTGGTGATTCCTAAAAATATACATCTGGATAAGGGGCAGACGCTAGTATTTGATGCCAAAGGAGGCAACTCTAGCCTCACCAAGATTCGTTTTTCAAGTGATAAGGAGGTGGTGACCTATCAGCTTAACATGGGCAGCGGTAAATATAAAAAGACGGTCTCTTAGAGGCTATATTCTTATCGAAAGCTTGATAGCAATGGCTGTCTTAGTACTCGTCAGTGGTCTTATCTTGGATCAGATTAATACCAATCGTAGGCTAATGGCTAGGAATCTCCACCAACAGGAGGTTTTGAGTGTGGCAACCATGGCAGTTCAGACCAAACAGGATCAGTTGACCTTAAATGGCATCACAGTGACAGTAAAACGTAGCAAGCAAGGTATCGCGATTTATGAATCAGGAAAGGAGATTATTCATGTCTCTCAATAGCAAGGTTCGTGCTTTTACCCTCTTGGAGTGTCTAGTGGCCTTGTTGGTGATTGCTGGTTCAGTTCAAGTTTATCAAGGTCTGACCACAGTATTGGTGAGCAATGTTAAGCAGGTCAAGCAACAAGAAAGCCAAGACTGGCTTCTATTTGTTCAACAAATGGAGGCAGAGTTAGAAGGTTGTCAGTTGGTAAAGGTAGAAGGGGAACAAGCTCTATGTCAAGCAGGATAATCAAGACCTGGCTTTTGGCCTTTCAAGTGCTACTGATTTTCGAAAAACAAATGCTGACGGTCGAGGCTACCAACCAATGCTTTTCAATGTAAAAGCTAGTACAATTAGTCAAAATAACCAGATAGTCACCATCCAAGTGACTCTTAAAAATGGGCTACAAAGGAGTTTTGTTTATGCTTTTGAAAAAACAGGTTAGGGGAGGCGTTCTTCTCTACGCTCTTTTTATGGCTGGCATTTTCACACTTCTTCTGCATGTTTATCTGGAGCGGGTGGTTGCTAGCTCTAGACAGAACCAAGCGCAAATGATCTCCAGTCAGAGTCGTCTCATGGCAGAGATGACCATGGACTTGGCGGACAAGGAAGCAGGTGCTTTTAGTTTTTCCCAGGGAACTACGACTTACGAGGTTAAGGACAAACAAGTGATTGTTAGAGTTGCCAGTAAAGGCCAAATCAAGACCTATCGTTATGTGAAGAAGCAGGAGCAGAAATAGAAATTCTCTTTCCTTTTTGATATGATAGAAGGACGGAGGAAATCATGAATTTTGAAGCAATTGAGACAGCTTTTGAGCTGTTGTTAGAAAATGTCCAAACCATTGAAAATGATCTTGGAACCCATGCTTACGATGCACTTATTGAGCAAAATTCCTATTATTTGGGGGCTGAGGTAGCTAATGAAGTCATCATCAAAAACAACGAGAAATTACGTGCCCTTAATCTAAGCAAAGAGGAGTGGCGTCGTGCTTTTCAGTTCTTGTTTATCAAGCTAGGGCAATTGGAAGCCTTACAAGCCAATCACCAGTTTACACCTGATGCTATTGGATTTATCATCCTCTACCTACTCGAAGGTTTGACCAAGGACGACCAATTAGATGTTTTGGAGATTGGTTCGGGGACAGGAAACTTGGCTGAAACTCTTCTAAATAATAGTCAGAAAACCCTTAATTATATGGGAATGGAAGTTGACGATCTTCTTATCGATTTGTCAGCTAGTATTGCTGATGTGGTGAATTCAAGTGCAGTTTACATTCAAGAAGATGCTGTTCGACCACATATTCTCAAAGAGAGTGATGTTATTATTAGTGACCTACCTGTTGGTTACTACCCTAATGATGAAATTGCGAGTCGTTTCAAGGTTGCAGCAACCGGTGAACACACCTATGCCCATCACCTTCTCATGGAGCAATCACTCAAGTACCTGAAGAAAGATGGTATTGCTATTCTTTGGCACCAACTAATCTTTTGACAAGCCCACAAAGTGACTTGCTTAAGAAATGGCTATCAGGATATGCTGATATTATTGCCGTTATCACTCTTCCAGAAGCAGCTTTTGGCAATAAACATAACATGAAGTCTATCTTTGTGCTTAAAAAACAAACTGAAAATGCTCCTGAGACCTTCGTTTATCCACTTAGTGATTTGCAAAACCCAGAGGTCCTCAAAGATTTTACAGAGAATTTCCAAAAATGGAAATCAGATAATTCCATTTTCTAGCAAAACATGTTAGAATAGGACTATATTATTGAAAGCGTTTTACAAAGAGGTGGCTTATGACAAAAACAATAGCAATTAATGCAGGAAGCTCAAGCTTGAAATGGCAACTATATGAGATGCCAGATGAAGTTGTTCTTGCTAAGGGTTTGATTGAACGTATCGGCTTGAAAGATTCTGTTTCAACAGTAAAATTTGATGACCGTTCAGAATCGCAAACCCTAGATATTGCTGACCATGTTCAGGCAGTAAAAATCTTGCTTGATGATTTGATTCGTTTTGATATTATCAAGAGTTATGATGAAATTACAGGTGTTGGTCACCGTGTGGTTGCTGGTGGAGAATATTTCAAAGAATCAAGCTTGGTGGATGAAGATGCCTTGGCTAAGATTGAAGAATTGTCAGCTTTAGCACCTTTACACAATCCAGGTGCAGCTTCAGGGATTCGTGCCTTTAAGGAGCTCCTCCCAGATATTACAAGTGTTGCTGTTTTTGATACAGCCTTCCATACATCTATGCCGGAAGTGGCCTACCGTTATCCAGTGCCTAATCGTTACTATACAGACTACCAAGTCCGTAAGTATGGAGCACACGGAACTAGCCACCAATATGTTTCTCAAGAAGCAGCTAAGTTGTTAGGTAAGCCAATTGAAGAAACTAAGATTATCACAGCCCATGTGGGAAATGGTGTTTCTATTACTGCCGTTGATGGTGGTAAATCAGTAGACACGTCAATGGGGTTGACACCACTTGGTGGCGTTATGATGGGAACACGTACTGGGGATCTTGACCCTGCGATTATTCCATTTGTTATTGACCGTGAACCTGAGATGGCAGATGCTGAGCGTATTCGTCACGTCTTTAATAAGGAATCAGGCCTTCTTGGCATTTCTGAAATCAAGTGATATGCGTGATATCATTGCTGGTAAGAATGCTGGTGATGAAAAATGTGCCTTGGCCTATGATCTTTATGTGGATCGTTTGCGTAAATACATCGCTCAATACTTCGGTGTGTTGAACGGAGCGGATGCTATCGTCTTTACAGCAGGTATTGGTGAAAACTCTGCCGAGGTTCGTGCTTCAGTTTTGGATGGTCTCACTTGGTTTGGTATTGAAGTGGATCCTGAAAAGAATGTCTTTGGACATGTAGGCGACATTACAACAGCAGAGTCAGCTGTTAAAGTATTTGTTATCCCAACAGATGAAGAGTTGGTGATTGCGCGTGATGTTGAGCGCCTTAAAACTAAATAAGTTATCAAAAATTTGATAAGACCAGAAAAGTTGGCCGAGTGATTGGCTAGCTTTTTTGAATGCACTGACAGAATCATTCGAATATTTCTATTTATGTGTAATTCTATAAGTAAAGAAAACTTTACAAAAAATGTAAAAAAGACTTTACAAAACATGTAAAGTGAACTATACTATAAATGTAAAGTTAACTTAACAAAGAAAAGTAAGGAGTTTAACTATTTGAGAATAAACGATAAGGTTGAGGTGCCACATGGAAACAAAAATTCAGGAACTTCGCAAGGCTAATAAGATTAGTCAGGCAGAGTTAGCAGATGAGATGGGGGTCACGAGGCAGACCATCATTTCACTCGAAAAAGGTCGCTATAATGCGTCGTTGGAACTGGCTTTTAAAATTGCTAGATATTTTGGAAAGACTATTGAAGGAGTCTTTATTTTTGAGGAAGATTAAGGAGAAAAGATATGTTTAAACAAGTCATGAAGAAAATTGGTGTTATTGTTTTAGCGCTCACTCTACTAATCTTAGATTTAACACTATTAGGTGCTTTCCCGCTACTTACTCAGGATGGTAAGTTTTCACTTATGGAGCAAATAGGTTACGGTATTTGGGCATTAGGGAGTTTGGCTATTTTTATCGTGATTGCTTATAGATTTAAACTCTTATCGCTTAAAGAGATTAATTGGAGACGTCTCGTTGCGATTGCTTCTCTTAATCTCGTCATCTTTTTCCTAGGTGATCTTCTAGGGTATTTTATTGGTCAGTTAACACACAATGCGACTATGGAAAATCAAGATGCTTTAAATGCTATCTTTGCCCACGTACCATTCTATCTTTACCTAGTAGTCGCCGGTTTTATTATTCCGATTATGGAAGAAATCATTTTTAGAGGACTCTTAGCCAAGGTGCTCTTTGGAAAATACTTTAAGACGGGTCTTGTTATTTCCAGTCTTCTCTTTATGGCTGGTCACTCAGCATTTACGCTTCAGACAATTGTCATCTATGGTATTATGTCAGCTGGTCTTGCGATAACATATTATAAGACTAAGCGTATCGAGTACAGTATGGGTGTTCATATCTTAAACAATAGCATAAGTGTACTACTCAGTCTTTTCGTTTAAGGTAAATAAGTGTTTAAAGTTGTCAGTGAAAAAAGTTATATTGCTCTTATAAAGGATAATAAAGGGAGTGTTAAGATATGTTAATAAAAATGTTAGTAGGAAAGAGAAAAACAGAGGATGAGTTTAAGAAATACATTACACGAGTAGCCTGTTCTCTTTTGTCTTTGGGTGTTTTGGGATTGTTTATTATTCGCTCTAACAATCTTAGTGATTATGCTCTAGGCTTAGTTTTAGGACTTACCATTGGGGTTTATGTCTTGTCAATCTATTATTTTGCTACACTTACCCATTCCAAACGTCTTCATCGGATGTATATTGCTGCCTATGATGAGCGAAATAAACAGATTTTAATGGCGACAGCAGTTGCAACTCTGATTCTAGAGTTTTTGCTTATCTTTGCTTTAATCGCCTTATATGCCTTTGTCAATATTCAGTTGCCCTATGTTACAGTCTTATCTGTCTTGCTCTATGGCTTAGTATTGGGATTTGCCCTTATTCGTCTCATTCTATCCAAAATAGGATAAGAACCTATATTATCTTGAAAAATTCACCTTTCGTGCTCTTATTATCTTGTCAAATAAGTTTCGTTGTATTATAATAAAGATACAAATAAATGATGAAAAGAGGTGGCTTCTCATGAACAAAGGGTCAATTCTCAAACGCTTTCTCTATTTTTTACTAGCTTTCCTAATACTAATTATTGATCAAGTTCCAACCATCTATTTAGGTGTCAAAGATACCAGGTTAGTCTGTCTCTTAATTTTTGTCTTGCTTCTCATGAGCGCAGGAGCTCTTTTCTTAGGAAAACGTCTTGGGCTTTTCGAAGGCTTTAAGGCACTTTCTTCCCTGAAGGCCTGGGGGATGATTGGCTTGACCTACTTAGGTATTTATATTGTTACTAGGATTGGTTCTATGGTCATGATGATGGAAGGTGTTAGTAATAGCACCAATCAGGCAGCCATAGAAAATGCCCATATGAATCCCTTCCTTCTCATAACGTTTACGGTAATTATGGCACCGATTGTGGAAGAGCTGGTTTCGAGGGCTTCTCATGGGACGTGTCTTTAACCCCGATTCTATTGTTGGCTTGATTGTTAGTAGTTTACTTTTTGGTCTTGTTCATATGCCGAATAGTATTGGTGTTTGGATTGTATACGCAGGTATGGGGTTTGTCCTTGGGATAGCATATCGTAAGTTTCAAAAGTTAGAGTACTGTATCATGGCCCATATCATTAACAATAGTATTGCGGTTTCAATGTTGTTACTCTTGCAATTTTTAGCGCCATATATCAAATAAAGCTCGGAAGATTCCGAGCTTTTTTCTTGTCTCACGAAAACCACTAGCTGTGCTAGTGGTTCCGAAAAGCTTTTAGCGATGTATCAAAAAAGTCCCCTAAAGTGTTATATTAGATAAGGTTTCCCGACCACTAACTAATATACAAAAGGAGGACCCCTGATGAGACAGGATAATAATAGTTTAGCACATACTACATGGAATTGTAAGTATCATATTGTGTTCGCACCCAAATATCGACGTCAGATAATTTATGGGAAATACAAAGCAAGTATTGGTCAAATCTTACGATTATTATGCGAAAGAAAAGGTGTTGAAATTCATGAAGCAGAAGCTTGCCCAGATCATATTCACATGTTGGTGAGTATACCACCGAAACTAAGTATTTCCTCATTTATGGGATATTTAAAGGGCAAAAGTAGCTTAATAATATTTGATCGACACGCTAATTTAAAGTATAAATATGGGAATCGCAAATTTTGGTGTCGAGGGTTTTATGTTGATACGGTTGGACGAAATCAGAAGCGAATTGAAGAATATATTCGTAATCAATTACAAGAAGACGTGATAGCAGATCAGCTAAGTCTATTTGAGGAGTATGATCCGTTTACAGGTGAGAAGAATAAAAGAAAGTAATCTTAAAGAGACCCGCTAGACGGGTCAGCTAGCAAAGGTGGTGCTGAAGGGAAACCATTCGGTAGGCCTTTAGGCCTCGGCCGGTAGCAGAGGCTTTCAGCCGAAGAGCAAGCCACCCGTTCTCACGGGTGGTTTTGACTATAGTTTTTTAGCTTTAGCAATAGTGGTGTCAATACTTGAAACCACACTATGGGTGAGGCCTGTACGCTCAAGGTCCATGAGACCGGCGATAGTAGTCCCACCAGGGCTACATACCTTGTCAATAAGATCATGTGGACTGTCGCTACCAAGACTGAGATTTTCAGCAGTAGCTAGAACAGTCTGTGTGGCAATGGTCAGAGCGACCTGCTTACTTAGGCCATTTTTGACGCCAGCCTTAGCCAGAGACTCGATAAAGAGGGCAATGTAGGCCGGACTAGAGCCAGCTAGGGCAGTGAAGGTATCAAAGTCCTTCTCAGCCAATTCAACAGTGGTTCCAAAACTGTCTGTGATTTCCTTGGCAACTGCCAAAAGGTCCTCGGATACCTTATCGTTGGTACAAAGACCAGTAGTGCTCTTGAGAATCTGAGCGTTAAGGTTAGGCATGATACGAATGAGAGGAAGGTCTGGACTGGTAAGTGAAGCGAGGCGTTCCAAGGTTACTCCAGCAGCCATACTCATGATAGGTTGATGGAAATTGAGGCCAGTTAGTACCTTATCAAACATTTGAGGTTTGATACCAAGAATGACTAAATCAGCATTATCCAACAATTCTTGATGGGAAGCAGCAGCTTCAACCTCTAGTTCCTCTGCAATTTGGCGTGAACGAGCCAAGGAAGACCCTGAAATAATGATACGATGTGAGCTTGTATTTAGCCGTTGATAATGGCTGTCGCCATCTTTCCAACGCCAATAAAACCAATAATCATGGGTTACTCCTTGTCTTAGTAGTTTTTAATCAAATCCACTGTTGAACGATCCAACTTCTTAACAATCGCTTGTAAGAAGGCTTGTGCCTCTAGGAAGTCATCCATCGCATAAAGGGTTTGGTGCGAGTGAATGTAACGGGCACAAACACCGATAGTTGTTGATGGGACACCAGCATTCTGCAAGTGAGCGGCACCAGCATCTGTTCCGCCCGCAGCACAGTAGTATTGATATTTGATACCAGCTTCTTCAGCTGTAGTCAAAAGGAAATCTTTCATATTTGGCAACATGATGTGACCTGGATCGAAGAAACGAATAAGGGTTCCATCACCTACCTTACCTTGATTACCATAGATATCACCTGCAGGAGAACAGTCCACTGCAAAGAAAACTTCAGGATCAAATTTAGTGGTAGAAACATGGGCACCACGTAAACCAACTTTCTTCTTGAACGTTGGCACCAGCAATTAGAGTATTATTGAGTTCTTGATCTTTAACGTTTTCCAAGAGTTCACGAATCATGAGAACACCATAACGGTTGTCCCAAGCTTTAGAAATCACATTTTTTTGATTGGCTGTGAGAATCGTTTCTGATTCAGGAATGATGACATCACCTGGGAAAACACCGTAGGCATTAGCCTCTTCTTGGTTGGCAAAACCAGCATCAAAGACGATATCAGAAACACTAGGAAGACTTGAAGCCCCGCCACTAGCACGTAAGAAATGAGGTGGCACCGAACCTGAGATAACAGGATAAACACGACCATCACGGGTGTGTAGGGTAAAGCGTTGTGAGCTGACAACCAGTGGGTTCCAACCACCAAGTTCGACGACACGGAAAGTCCCGTCTGCCTTGATTTCCTTAATCATAAACCCAACTTCGTCCATGTGGGCAGCCACGAGCACCTTAGGGGCATTTTCCGCCTGGCTATGCTTGATACCGAAAATACCACCGAGACCATCTGTTTGGACCTCATCTACGAGTGGTGTAATATTTTGGCGAAGGTAGTCGCGTACTGGCGCTTCAAAGCCTGAAGTAGCACTGAGCTTGGTTACTTCTTTAATTTTATCAAATAGGGTAGTCATAAAATCCTCCTTGAGTAGTACTTGTTACTATTTTAGCACGATTCTTAAGAGATAGGTAGCCTCTCCCCATTCGTCTAAAAATATGGTAAAATGTTTCATATGAAACGTAAAACATTGGCCTTGTTTGCTGGAGGCGTAGGAGCTTTAGGTCTCTTGGCAATGGCAGAGAAGTATAGACAGTCACGTGCAGAAATGAAGAAGGCTGCATTAATCCAAGATATTAGACAAGAATTATCACACCTGGGGACTATCGCAGTCCTCTATACGAATCCCACTGATAAGGAAAATCCAGGGCTTACAGGAGGTATCGTCTTAGAGGATGGACGTGCCTATAGCTTTGTTTATGCAGAGGATATCTTGACCTATGAGGAGGAGCAGGCATGATTATTCCTAAGAATCTTGAAGAATTGGCTAGCTATGTTGAAAGTGATCAAAAGGTGGTTTTCTTTTTCACTGCTGATTGGTGTCCAGACTGCCAGTTTATCTATCCCGTTATGCCTGAAATTGAAGCCCTCCATCCAGATATGACCTTTGTGCGTGTCAACCGTGATGATTATATGGCTTTGGCGCAAACTTGGAATATTTTTGGTATCCCAAGTTTTGTCGTGACTCAGAAAGGTCAGGAATTGGGACGCTTGGTCAATAAAGCTCGTAAAACCAAAGAAGAAATCAATGCCTTTTTGGCAACAGTATAAGGAGAACCCATGATTTTTGCATACAATAAGGAACAAGTTGGCGACGTTTTGTTGGTTATCTTGGAAGATACTAAGGACATCAAACGTAGCGTAGAACGTAAAGGTAAAGTGGCGCGTGTCACAGCTGATGAAACAGGCAAGACTCTTGCTTGGAATATTTTTGAAGCGTCAAGCCTCATTGATATCGAAGGTAACGGTCAAGTTTTTTTGTCAGACCAAGATGTAGCTGTCTTGAACGAGGAATTGGCTAAAGAGGGCTTTGAAGAGCGTTTGGAAAACACACAAGGTCCAGTCTTTGTGGTTGGACAAATTGATGAAATGGTTGCACATCCAGACAGTGACCACCTTAACATCTGCCAAGTGAACATCGGTGATAAGAAGGTCCAAATCGTTGCAGGAGCACCAAACGCAGCGCTTGGGCTTAAAACTATCGTAGCACTTCCTGGTGCTATGATGCCTAGCGGTGCCCTTATCTTCCCAGGAAAACTTCGTGGTGAAGATAGTTATGGTATGATGTGTGCCCCACGTGAGTTGGCACTTCCAAATGCCCCACAAAAACGTGGTATTATTGAACTTGATGATTCAGCAGTAGTCGGTGAGACTTTTGATCCAGCCAAACACTGGAAAGGGTAAATAGTAAAAGAAGCGGTAAGTAAGCCGCTTTTTTGTTTGTCATAAAGAAAGTTTATAGCTAATCATAAAAAAGAAAGATTATGCAAGTTATAATATTTTTCTTAAAATGTAATCAATATTTACTTTAGGAGGTACTTATGCTTACAACTATTCTTTCTGGTGGGCTCATTGGTCTGATATTTGGATTCATTTTGCAACGAACTCGTTTCTGCTTGACTGGTGGTTTCCGAGATATGTATATTGCACGTAATAATACATTATTTTACGCTTTTCTTATTGCAATCACAGTAGAAAGTATAGGAGTACTTTCCCTGATTCAATTAGGTATTATTGGAAACCCTTATGAAGAATTTTCCGTGTTAGGAGCAATTGTGGGTTCCTATCTATTTGGTTTTGGAATTGTTCTCGCTGGGGGGTGTGCCACAGGAACGTGGTATCGTGCTGGTGAAGGTCTCCTAGGTAGTTGGGTTGCACTATTCTTTTATATGACAAGTGCAGCGGCTATGAAATCAGGATTTCTTGTTCCTTTGAATCAATTAATAGCTAAGCGATGGGTAATTAATGATGATTTAGCTGGTCAATTAGGAATTCCGGTTTGGTATCTTCTTGTTTTCTTAGTAGCTATAACAAGTTTCATTGTCATTCGAGAGTTACGTAAGCCCAGACGTCAGATTGCTACGCTTCCATCAAAATATAAGGGAGTGAGACACTATCTTTTTGAGAAAACTTACCATAAATATTTTGCAGGATTTCTGATAGGTCTTGTTGCTTTAATTGCTTGGCCTGCTAGTCAGTTGACGGGTCGTGTTGGAGGGTTAGGGATTACAACTCCCTCAGCACATCTAATTAGTTATATTATTACAGGTGATAGTAAACAGCTTGGTTGGGGTGTTTTTCTTGTATTGGGGATTTTTCTTGGTTCCTTTCTTGCTGCAAAGGGTTCTCGAGAGTTTCGTTGGCGCTTGCCAGACTTGTCAACCATCGGTAAGAGCACACTAGGGGGTATTTTTATGGGAATCGGTGCTTCATGGGCTGGTGGCTGTACGATTGGTAATGGTTTAACAGCTACAGCAATTTTTCTAGTAAGGGATGGATTGCTTTACCAGTGACTATTTTAGGTGTTTGGACAGCTTCCTATATTATCTTTGTAAAACCCAACAAAAATTAAGAGGAGAATATCATATGGCTTTGATAAAACTTGAAACGGGTGGATTGGTATGTCCATTCCCATTGATTGATGCGAAGAAAAAAATGGCTGAATTAGCTACTGGTGATGAGTTGTTGATAGCTTTCGATTGTACGCAAGCAACGGAAAGTATACCAAACTGGGCTGCAGATAATGATTATCCTGTGACGCGCTTTGAACAAGTCGGTCCTGCTTCATGGGAAATTGTGGTTCAAAAACGTTGAGCTAGCTAAACGAGTAGAGAAAATTTAACATTCAACTGCTGTCATGAAAATATCTGAGAGAGCAGTATTACTAGAAAAGTAATAGTCTCCTATTTTACTAGGAATATTAGGACAATTTGCTTATGTAGATTGGAGTATTAGTAAGGATACTCTCAAAGGAACCTGTAAAGCTATTTAAAATAATCTATTTTTTACTTCCGCTTACGAATAGATAGGTGGAGGTAAAAAAATGTATAACAAAGTTATTTTAATTGGACGTTTGACGGCGACTCCTGAAATGGTAAAAACTGCTAGCGATAGGTCTTTTACACGTGTTACAGTTGCGGTTAATCGTCGCTATAAGACGCAAAATGGTGATCGTGAGGCTGACTTTATTACAGTGGTTGTCTGGGGGCGTTTGGCTGAGACCTTAGTATCTTATGCTAGCAAGGGGAGTTTAATTTCTCTTGATGGGGAGCTTCGTACCCGTAAGTACGATAAGGATGGTCAAACCCATTACGTTACTGAAGTGCTTTGTTCCTCTTTCCAACTTCTGGAGAGTCGTGCTCAGCGTGCTGTTAGGGAAAATAATCCTGATAATGACTTGGCTGACCTCGTCTTGGAAGAAGAGCTTCCCTTCTAGTTTATCCTTTGACTAGCTATCTAGGTCTCCTATCTTTGAAGCAACCTCTATAAAAAATCATTATCTTGTTCCATACCTTGTTTTGAAGAATTGTTGGAGATAAAATATTAAACACTTGTTAGACTAATAAACAGTAAAATTAGATAAGACTTAGGATGATAGGTGTTTAATAGTGTAGATAGACTAGAAAAAATAGTTTAGGAAGCCATAAAACGTTGATATATCAACGTTTTAAATGTTAAGCAAAATATTCAAAACAATGCATACAATTAACAGTTGTTTCTAATCTATATCATTGTTTTATTACCGATTTTTAAATTAAATGATAGAGGTTTCATGATAAACTATAGATGGGTAAGGAAAAAGCTATAAAAGTTACTTTTATAGTAGGCATTATTTGTTTGGAAGGAAAGTGTGAAATATCACAACTATAACGCTATCCTTGCAATTGTTTGAGACAGTTGCATTTTTGTTTATCGTTGTGAGGCCTTAGGCCTGTATAATGATTTCACAGACAATTGACTATGACACTCCGACTGACATATGAATTAGGATGTTAAGCGGTCGTTGACTTTTCGTCTAGCCTTGGGGGAACACATTGGTGTGATTCCTAAGACTCACCAGACTAATGTGTTTGAAGCTAGGATGATTCGTCTTAGCTTTTTTTGTGTCCTTTAAAATGGAGGTCTTCGGTATTTCTTTTCTTATGCTATAATAGAAGGACTAAGTGAGATATTGTCTCGCAAATCTTGGAACGGGAGTGACACTAATGCTTGACTTTACCCAAGAAGAGAAAGACTTTTTTATGTCTGAAGCTCTTAAGGAGGCCGAAAAATCTCTAGATAAAGCAGAGATTCCAATTGGCTGTGTCATCGTTAAAGATGGCGAAGTCATAGGCCGTGGGCACAATGCACGTGAGGAGCTCAATCAAGCTATCATGCATGCGGAGGTCATGGCTATTCAAGAGGCTAATAGGACTGTAGGCAATTGGCGTTTGTTAGATTGTACCCTCTTTGTAACCATCGAACCCTGTGTCATGTGTAGTGGGGCAATTGGCTTGGCTCGTATTCCTAAAGTTATCTATGGAGCAAGCAATCAAAAGTTTGGTGGTGCGGGTAGCCTTTACGATATCCTAAGAGATGAGCGTCTCAACCATCGCGTAGAAGTAGAGACTGGTGTCATGGAGGAAGAGTGTGCTAAGATTATGCAAGACTTTTTCCGTCAGAGTCGTGAACGCAAAAAAGAAGCCAAACGATTGGCTAAATTGGAAACAAGGCAAGAGATGTAAACAAAAGTGCAAGTCCAAAGGGACTTGCACTTTTTAATGGAAGATGATTTTTTTGTTTTCCTGAAGGCAATTTAGGTCACTCTTTCTATGCTTTATTTTTTTCTTTCTCACTTGTTAAAAGAAAAATAGGCATAAAGAGAATCAGAGTACCAAAAGCGGACTTCAAATTAGTATCAATAATTGGTGTTCCTAATCGTACATAAAAGATAAGGTTGATTAGGAGTATCAGAAGTAGGCTACTGATAATTCCAGCTAAAGCTATTTTTACGAGTAAATAGTTATTCATTTTAGGTGATTGATTAGCAGTAGTATTATTTGTTTGATTGTTTATATGTTTCATGAGTTATCATCCTCAAAATCTTTGAGATGTCAGCCGAGTTCTGTTAGTTAGTGGGTGAGGTTATAGAAAGACTTACCTGCAGCATAGCTAAGGTCATAAGTCAGTTTTGCAGCAGCAATGCCAACAGAAATAGCGGCCCAAGGAACCACTCCACCTGATACAGTTTCAAGTTCTTGAGTAGTCATGTTTTTACGATTGTTAATGGTCTTAGTCATTGTTCATATGTCCTTTCTTTATCTCGCAGAGTCCATGTAGCCATTGTAGGCTCCAAGGCATACCATAGTTCCAATAGGTCCTGAAGCTAGGCAGAGCCCTCCAATGGCAAGGTTAGTCTTCCATCCGCCTCCTGTTACTGAGGCTAGGTCAGCTGCCTTCATTTCTTTGTTAATCATTGTCATTCTCCTTTTTTTATTTTTGGTGAGTTTTTAAATCTCATACCCTCTCACCACGAGTTAAGAGATATGTTAAATATGACTTCTCCTTTCAATAAAGTCAGCCATGTCACTAGCTTTTGGTGCTTTACTCAAGCTATGGATTTATTATAAGGTGTCGAGAAATAAAAAAGTAGTGACATAAATGTCACCATGGTAAGTCTTATGTTTTATCGAAGGTTATACTGACAGAAGAAGATAATAGGGATTGATAGGGGTAGGTCTAGCTAGTCTTATCATAAGTTCTCTACTTGCAATCACTTCAATTTATGGTATAATATTTTTCGGAGCAACATCTGTGCGTGAAGCGGGTCAGGGGGGAGGAATCCAGCAGCCCTAAGCGATTTCAGGTGTGTGCTCTTTTTTTGTGTTAAGGAGGATTTATGGCCAAATTTAGTGTTTTTAAAGATCAAGAGAGTCTTTTTGCTTGTCCTATCTGTCAGGCGCCAATGCATTTGGATTTGTCTAGCTTGGTTTGTCAGAATAGGCATACCTTTAATATCGCCAAGCAGGGCTTTGTTAATTTTTTGAGACAGACCAAGGGAGATAAGCACTATGATATGGCTTCTTTTGAAAAGAGGAGTCAGATTCTTGCGGCAGGCTATTACGATCCTATTCTGGAGGTGATTTCAGAGCACTTGCGTGACCTTCCTAAACACTCGCACGTTCTAGATGTTGCCTGTGGTGAAGGCTATTATAGCCGTCAGTTGGCTCAAGAGTTTGACAAGGATTTCATGGCCTTTGACTTGTCTAAGGATTCAATCCTTCTTGCGGCACGTCAAAATCCTCAGAAAAACGTAGCTTGGTTTGTTGGCGATTTGGCTCAATTGCCTTTACGTGAACATAGTATTGATGTGATTTTAGATATTTTTTCACCAGCTAATTATCAAGAATTTGGACGACTTTTGTCTGATTATGGCTTGGTTTTTAAGGTTATTCCTCATGAGGATCATCTTAAAGAGTTTCGCCAATTGTTACCGGAGGCGCAGGCTTATTCGAACCAGGATGTTCTGGAACATTTTCAAGAGTCCTGTGACCTTTTGGAGCGTGTGACGATTGCTAAGACTTGGTCTATGCCATCAGAGCATGTTCAAACATTTGCCGAGATGACACCTCTTTTTTTCCATGCCAATAAGGATACTTTGGACTTGACTTCAGTGACGCAATTAACCGTTGCGGGAGAACTGCTGATTGGCCGTATTAGAGATGATAAGCAATCCTAACAATCGTTGGGATTTTTTTGATGGGAAAATGTCTCAGTTAGCTTGTTTGGTCTTCCTAAAAGGTGTATGATGAGAGCAATAAGTAGGAAAGTTTCAGTAATGGGTAAAAAGCGATGAAAAACAGAGCCTATAAGAACTACATTTTTGATTTTTATGGTACCTTGGTTGATATCCTAACCGATGAGAAGGATCCTGTGTTATGGGATAAACTAGGCCAACTATATCAGGCTTATGGAGCGGCTTATGAGGGTGATGCTCTTAAAAAGGCTTATGCTAAGCACGTGGATCAGGCCCGTAAGGAGTTAATAGAGCTCAAAGGAGTTGCTTATCCAGAAATTGATTTAGCCCACATTTTTAACCAGCTTTATGTAGATGCTCGGCCTCAGTCTAGTAATTCTAATCAGCCGGAAGATTGGGGACAATTGATAGCAATGGTCTTTCGCGTCTTATCTCGCAAACATGTGACGGCTTATCCCCATACCAAGGAGGTGCTAGCCTTTCTAAAAGAACAGGGCTGTCGGATTTATCTCTTGTCTAATGCTCAAGCAGCCTTTACTAACGCTGAGATTGACCTAATGGCGTTAAGATCTTATTTTGATGCTATTTACTTGTCTTCGGATGCCGGTATCTGTAAGCCTCAACCTGAATTTTTAAAGCAAGTTTTGGATGATTATGGGTTAAACCCGTCTGAGACTGTCATGGTTGGAAATGACTTGACGACTGATATTGCTGTGGCTGAAGCAGTTGGGATCGATGGTATCTTGCTCAATACCTTCCCTTATTCCCGTCGAGAACTGGAGAATTCCCCAATCAAGCCAGACCGAGTGATTACTGATATAGAGGCTCTAAAGACCAATTTTACATAAAAATACACTGTATTTGGCAAAAGCAAAGACAATTATCAGAATTTTTGGTATAATAATTCCTAACTTTATGTGAATGGAGAATCTCATGACTGCACAAAAAATGTCTGCACAAGAAATTATCGCTTTTATCGGTAATGCTGAAAAGAAAACGAATGTTAAAGTAACTTTTGAAGGGGAATTGGCAACTGCTGTTCCAGCTTCTGTCACTAAACTTGGTAACGTTCTTTTCGGAGACTGGAAAGATATTGAACCACTTCTTGCTAACTTGACTGAAAACAAGGACTATGTTGTGGAACAAGATGGTCGTAACTCAGCTGTTCCCTTGCTTGATAAACGTCACCTTAATGCACGTATCGAACCAGGTGCCATTATCCGTGACCAAGTAACTATCGAAGACAATGCTGTCGTTATGATGGGTGCTGTAATCAATATCGGTGCTGAAATTGGTGCTGGTACTATGATTGATATGGGTGCTATCCTTGGTGGTCGTGCTACTGTTGGTAAAAACAGCCACATCGGTGCGGGTGCAGTCCTTGCTGGAGTGATTGAACCAGCTTCAGCAGACCCAGTTCGTATCGGTGACAACGTTCTTGTTGGTGCCAATGCTGTTGTTATTGAAGGTGTTCAAGTTGGTAACGGTTCAGTCGTTGCTGCTGGAGCTATCGTTACTCAAGATGTTCCTGAAAATGTGGTTGTGGCTGGTGTTCCAGCTCGTATCATCAAGGAAATTGATGAGAAAACACAACAAAAAACAGCACTCGAAGATGCTTTGCGTAACTTGTAACATATTGATAGTAGAGGCCTGTAAGGCCTCTATTTCTAGATTCTCTATAAAATAAGACAAATAAAAAGGATAAAAACATGACACTTGATTTAATTAAAATCAGACGAGACCTTCACCAAATTCCTGAAATTGGTTTGGAAGAATTTAAAACTCAGGCTTATCTCTTAGAGCGTATTGCTGAAATGACTGAAGGTAAGGATTTTGTGGAGAAACGTACTTGGCGTACAGGGATTCTTGTCTATCTTCACGGGCATGCTCCTGAAAAGACTATTGGTTGGCGTACAGATATTGATGGTCTTCCAATCGTAGAGGAAACAGGTCTTGACTTCAAGTCTACTCATGAAGGTCGTATGCATGCTTGTGGACACGATATGCACATGACCACAGCGCTTGGTCTCTTGGATCAGATGCTTCAAGTACAGCCTAAAAATAACATGCTCTTCCTCTTCCAGCCGGCTGAAGAAAATGAAGCTGGTGGTATGCTTATGTATGAGGATGGTGCCTTTGGAGATTGGTTGCCAGATGAGTTCTATGGCCTTCACGTCCGTCCAGATTTCAAGGTAGGTGATATTGCGACTAACACAAGCACCCTTTTTGCTGGGACTTGTGAAGTCCTCGTTACTTTCAAGGGGAAAGGTGGACATGCAGCCTTTCCACATGAGGCCAATGATGCCCTTGTAGCAGCTTCTTACTTTATTACTCAGGTGCAAACGATTGTTAGTCGTAATGTTGACCCTATCCAGGGTGGGGTAGTTACCTTTGGTTCGTTCCATGCAGGAACTACTAATAATGTTATCGCTGAAACTGCAGAGGTTTATGGAACTATTCGTACCCTTACTCAGGAAATGAGTCTCCTTATCCAGAAGCGCGTGCGTCAGATTGCAGAAGGCGTGGCAGCTAGCTTTGGTATGGAAGTGGATATCATGTTGAAACAAGGTGGTTATCTTCCTGTGGAAAATAATCCAGCCTTGGCTAAAGAGTTAATGAGCTTCTTTGATGCTAGCCCAGAGGTCAACTTGATTGATTGTCCACCAGCTATGACTGGAGAGGATTTTTGGTTATTTGCTTAGTAAGGTTCCAGGTGTCATGTTCTGGTTGGGAATTGACACGCCATATGCACTTCACCATCCTAAGATGAGTCCAAATGAAGATGCCCTCGCTTTTGCAGTGACTGAAATTGGAAAATTCCTTAAACACAAGGCAGAAGCCTAACCATAGTTGATACAGCTAAAAAAATCTACCAAGTCTGACTTTTTGGTAGCTTTTTTTGATATGATAAACCTATGAAAAAAATGAACTTAGAAAAAAACAGTCTTGGCTCAGTTAACTTCACAAGATCCTGAGACTAAGGCTAAGATAGATCAATATCTTTTGGAGCAATTGATTGCCTTACCTGCTTATAAAGATGCCCAGGTGATTGCGACTTATTTGTCTTTTTCCTCATGAATATGATACCAGTCTTTTTAATCAATCAGGCTTTAAAGGATGGTAAACGACTGTTGATTCCTAAAACATATAAACAAGGTCGAATGATTTTTTTGTGGATTATGATCCAGATAATCTTGTTGCAACCTCTTTTGGCTTGATGGAACCTGCGTCTGATTTGGCTGTGGATAAATCAGAGATTGATTTGATTCATGTGCCAGGAGTAGTTTTCAATGATGAAGGCTATCGTATTGGTTACGGAGCAGGTTACTATGACCGCTTTTTGTCTGACTTTGAAGGGGAGACCGTTAGTACGGTTTATCCTTGCCAGAAACATGATTTTCAACCAGACAGCTATGATATTCCTGTTAAGGAGGTCGTCACATGCAAATAAATGAGTGGAAGAAATACCCAGCAACCTATCTATTGTTGGGGCTTACGACGTTGACTTTTATCTGTCAATATCTTTTAAACGGCTTTCAAGCGACCTCACCTTTGAGCCTCTTTAAGATGGGGGCTATGTACGGTGCTTTTGTTCAGTACAGCCCACTGAACCTCTGGCGTCTTGTAACACCGATTTTTGTGCATATAGGTGTTGAGCATTTTCTATTTAATATGCTTGCCCTTTACTTTATGGGGAAAATGGCTGAGCATATTTTTGGGACTCTACGTTTTCTAGGGCTCTATTTGTTAGCTGGTGTTATGGGAAATGCCTTTACCTTACTTTTTACGCCTAATGTTATTGCAGCTGGTGCTTCGACATCCTTGTTTGGACTTTTTGCGGCTGTTGTGATTCTTGGCTACTATAGTCATAGTCCTTTGCTTAATCAGTTAGGTCGCAATTACTTGGCTTTGATTGTCATAAACTTAATCTTCAACCTGTTTACACCTAGTGTTGGGATTACAGGCCATCTTGGTGGTTTAGTTGGAGGTGCTCTTGCAGCTATCTTTTTGGCTAACAAGGTTGAAAGTCGCTTATTTAGTAAAGGTTGGCGTTTTACAGCTCTTTTAACCTACATTTTACTATTGCTGATTCTTCTAGGATTCACTTATTTTTAAGTCATATGAAAAATCCATCGAATGTCATGTTCGATGGATTTTATATTAGTCTTTTTTTAGCTGGTTTGCCTTCAAGTTTGTGACCCAAGTCAATGAGGTATTGCTTGAGGTCATCTTTAATTTGAGGATGTTTAAGCGCATAATCGATTGACGTTTTCATGAATCCGAATTTATCACCGACATCATAACGGTCTCCAGTAAATTCGCGAGCAAAGACGCGTTGTGTCTTGTTAAGCGTATCGATAGCATCAGTCAATTGGACTTCGTTTCCAGCACCTGGTTCTTGAGTTTCCAAAATACCGAAAATTTCAGGTGTTAGAAGGTAACGTCCGATGATAGCAAGATCACTTGGTGCATCCTCTGGATTTGGTTTTTCAACGAAAGTTTCAACGCTATAACGTCCATTTTCGCCTTCGCCTTGAGGGGCGATGACACCATAAGAAGAAACTTCTTCGTGTGGTACAGGCATAACTGCAATGGTTGATGCGTGTGTTTCCTCATAATCGTTAATGAGCTGTTTAGTCAATGGTACAGCTTTATCGTTAGTGATATCCATAAGGTCATCACCAAGCATAACAACAAATGGCTCATTTCCCGACAAATGCTTTAGCTTGAAGAACAGCATCTCCAAGGCCACGTGGGTGGCTTTGGCGGATAAAGTGGAGGTTAATAGCAGTGGTATCATTAACCAATTTCAACAGGTCTGTCTTACCTTTTTGTTCCAAGTTGTATTCTAACTCGAAGTTTGAATCAAAGTGATCTTCGATAGAACGTTTTGATTTACCAGTCACCACCAAGATATCTTCGATACCTGATTTGAGGGCTTCTTCAACGATAAATTGAATAGTTGGTTTGTCAACGATTGGCAACATTTCTTTGGCCAAAGCTTTAGTAGCTGGTAAAAAGCGTGTTCCGAGTCCTGCAGCGGGGATGATAGCTTTTCTAACTTTTTGATTCTTCATGAGAACTCCTTAGATTTTATTTTTTATCCCATTCATTTTCAGAGCGCAATTCATTGGACATCATATTGAGAATAGATTCCTTAATATCAGCACCCTCATAGATAGACTTGTAGATTGCTGTTGTAATTGGCATGTAGACGCCGAGTTCTTGGGCGATTTCGTAGGCAACCTTTGTGGTTGAAATACCTTCGATAACCATTCCCATGTTACGTTCAATGTCTTCTAGTTTTTCTCCACGACCGAGCGCATCCCCAGCACGCCAGTTACGTGAATGGATAGAAGTTCCTGTAACAATAAGGTCACCAACCCCAGATAGACCGCTGTAAGTCAAAGGATCAGCTCCCAAGTTTCACACCAAGACGAGTAATTTCCGCAAGTCCACGAGTAATAACGGCTGCCTTAGCATTGTCCCCATATCCCATACCGTGGAGGGCACCAGCACCTACCGCAATAATGTTTTTAAGAGCACCAGCTGTTTCAACACCAATCACATCTGAATTGGTGTAGAGGCGGAAGTAGCTATTACTGAAAATACCTTGGACATAGCGTGCCGCTTCAAGATCCTTAGATGCTGCTGTAATCAGGGTGATATCGCGAACGATAGTTTCTTCAGCGTGGCTTGGACCAGATACGACAACAATCTCACTACGAAGTTCCTTAGGAATCTCTTCTTCAAGGATTGTTGAAAGACGTTCGTGTGTTCCAGGTTCCAAACCTTTTGAAGCATGCATGACAACAACTTCGTGGTCCAAAAGTTCAGCAACTTGCTTAGCAACTAAGCGAGTAACCTTGGTTGGAACAACAAAGAGAACAGCGTCGACACTATCTAGGGCTTCAGACAGCTCCTTGTAGGCTCTAATGTTTTCATCCAAAACCACATCCTTGAAGTAGCGGGTATTGGTGTGTTTCTCGTTAATTTCATCAATTTGTTCAGGGATATTTCCCCAAATACGAACCTCGTGTCCGTTGTCGTTGAGTACCTGAGCAAGGGCAGTTCCCCATGAACCAGGGCCAAGACAGCGATTTTTTGTTTTTTCATCATTAGGTCTCCCTTTAGGTCCTTTCTAACAAAGTAGAAAAAGACTGTATTCTTTCTCATTATAACATAAGAAAAGCATGTTTGTCTTGTACTCTCTGTTAGGAGGGCTGATGGCTATTTATTTTTTTTTAGCCAATTTTGGGCAATGTAGCCTCCAATGAGAGCAGCCATGAGCGTTCCTCCAATCAGGATTAAGGCATGACTGGCTGTAAAGGGAACCATAACTTGATTTACATAATCTTGAGTTTTCCCTTTGGCTAGGAGCTGTGCGATATAGGCTTTGGGTGCAAGCCACATGGTGATAATGGGTGCTAAGTTTCCTAGGGAAAAGATCATATAGGAAAGTAGATTAAGTTTATTATTCTCATAGTTCCCTTTCTTAGCTAGAAAGTCAGCGACAAGGCCAGCTAGAAAGCTAGGAAGAAAGGCTAGAACAAAGTGTCCAGAGGCAAAGAAGAAGAGGGACATAAAGATACCCAGACAGGTAATTGCTCCAAATTGTTTTGTCTTTCTGATAAGCCCCAAGTAGACCCAGCCTGCAAAGATAGCCGCTAAAGCAGGCGTATGATACATATTTTTGACTTTGAAAAAGATTAAATCAATAGTCACTGCAAGGGCTAGGCAAATAAAATACAGTAGAATAGCTAGGCTGGTTTGTTTGATGAATGTTTTTTGACGCATGTGGTCTCCTAATCAATGTGAGGTGTTTTAGTTTTATTGAGCCAAGAGTATGCCAAACCAATGAAAATACCTCCACCAATCCAGTTACCGAAGAAAACGACTATCCACTGACGTAGAATATTTGCCAAAGTGAAATTATCTACAGCATCACGCACACCGTTGAAACCGAGCAACATGAAAGAAGCAAAGTTAGCAATCAAGTGTTCATTAATTAAAAATACAAACATGAAGATGGCTGATAGCGCAATGAAAATCTTAGCAGATTCTTCTTTGAGGAGCATGTAGCCCAAGATGGCAATATTAACGAACATATTAGCTGTAATACCTTCTGTAAAGTTCATCCAATCTGTTTTTCCAAGCTTGGTTGAGACAGCAGTAACTAAGAAACTCTTGTCAGTCAAATGTTGGAAAGAGAAGGATTGGTTGAAGAACCAGGCCAAGATAAGGGCACCGACAAAATTAAAGAAGGTACAGTAGAGGAGGATGGTACACACCTTGCTCCATTTGATTTTACCATAATAGGCACCACTGGTCAGGAACATCATGTTTGAAGTAGCCAACTCTCCATTGAATATGAGAACGAAGACCAGTCCGATGGCAAAGATAAAGGCAAAGACAAAACGAGAAAGGGCTGGAATACCTGTTGCGATAACATCCGCACCAATAATTCCTACAGCAGTCGACATGGTAAGATAAGCTCCTGCAAGCATAGAACGCAAGGCATAGCGCCCCAGACTTTCGTCAAAGAGAGCTTCTTTTTTAGCACAAGCAGCGAATACTTTTTCTTGAAATTGAGACATAGGTTTACCTCTAAAATATGTGGCATGGAGCATGGCAAATGCGCAAGCTCGAGTGAAACTGAATCTAGGATGACCATGAAAAAAAGTCAGGACAGTTGTCCCAACTTTTCCAAGTCTTAATATGAGGATGCTCCAGATGTGGCATCTGCGGCTGGGGCTGCGTCGCCACCATGACCACCCAGCATCTGATGCTCCAGATGTGGCGTCGCTACCGCCATGACTAGCTGCAGCTGGTGCAAAAGGACCGCTTCCTCCGACAAGGCGTTGACCAGTTGTTTCGAGATACCAGTCAAGCCATGGTTTAAAGTTAAAGACGATTTCATTGATTCCTGCATAAGAACCATCATCATAGTACATAGCCTGATAGTTATGCGTATTGATAACTCCTTCAGGTGACCCTGGAACAATCGTACGAACATATTCTTGGTTACCATTACGCAGTGTACCAATAACCCATTCTACATTTTTCATACGAGCTGGTGGAAGTGAGCCGTGAACAGTTGACATACGGCTACCAGATTGAGGTGGTACACGTTTGGCGAACATAGTATCAGGATCTTGATGGGCGTTATTGTAGTAGAGGAACTGGTTGTTGTCATCGGCATAGGTCAATTCAAATGGCATAGCCTTGAGGAACATGTCAATTTGATTAACCGTCAAAATACCGTGGTCCAATTTCACGTAGGTATCACCAGATACCGCACCAGTGATTTCAGCTACTTTTTCTACCCACTCTGGATCGTCAGGATCAACTTCGGTAACAGTTGTAGCGATTGGGTTGTTACAATCCAAATCTTCAGGTTCGATTGGTTTTGGTTTTTTCAATTTAGAAACCACTCCTACATATTGGATGAAATTATCTAAGCATTGTTCAAGGAAGTTAATAGTACCTTCGTTAGTAATGTTACCCTCAAGGTCAAAGGCTTCTTTAGCCTTTCCAAGCAAGAATTCATTACCTGGAAGTGTATAGGCATTGACACCAGGTGCTTCAAGGATTTTACGCAAATGCACTTGGGCACGTGAAGTTCCTTGGTCGTAGTAAGAAGCACCAACAATCATTACAGGCTTGTTTTCAAAAGGGTGCACTTCGAATGATAGCCACTCTAATACTGATTTAAGTGCTGCAGAGATAGTGTGGTTGTGCTCAGGTGTTGCAATGATAACACCGTCAGCGCGTGTAATTTTGTTATTAAGTAAGCGAAGTTGGAAGCTTTCGTCCCATTTTTCATCTTGGTTAAACATAGGAACTTCATCAATTTCCAAAACTTCAAGTTCAAATTTTATTTTAAAATGTCTTCTGATAAATTCGAGCAGTTTACGGTTATATGATTGGTCATAATTTGCTCCAACGAGTCCAACAAATTTCATAGTTTATATTCTCCTGTCTTATAGGCTTTCCCAGTCGAAGTCTTCAGCTTCTTTATGTAATAACTCTGTAGCATGTGAGAGTTTACCAGTAATTTTGACGTAGAGACGGAAGTCATCGAAAATAGCATCTAATTTTTTGATGACATCGAGGTCAACTAAATCGCCGTTGCTATCAAAAGCTTGAAGGGAATGTGAAAGCAAGAATTCGTCTGGAAGCACATTAGCTTTGATTTCTGGAGCATTCAAAATTTGACGAAGTTGTAGCTGTGCACGAGAAGCTCCTAGAGTTCCATAAGATGCTCCTGTAATCATAACAGGCTTATTCAAAAGAGGGAAAACACCGTATGAGACCCAAGCTAAAGCATTCATGAGAACAGCTGGAATTGAGTGGTCATACTCAGGTGTTCCAATAATAACCCCATCAGCCTCATCGATTTTTTTAACGATTTCAAGGACACTTTCTGGCAATTGTTTGTTAGCGGGTTTGTTAAAGACAGGGAGGTCTTTGATTTCAACAAGTTCGATGTCTGCCTTATCTGCAAAATGTTTCTGAATATATTGCAATAATTGTCTATTAGTTGAACGTTTTGAATTCGTACCAACAAGTCCGATGAATTTCATGACAATTCTCCTTAAAAGTATTATATCTAGTACTATGTTAGCGTTTTCCTGGTTAAAAGTCAATCTTCGTTTAATGAGAAAGTGATTAGACTATTACCTTTGTCATCTTATTTCGAATAGATTATAATAGGATAGATTTAAAAGTCTGAAGCTAGCATGGCTAGTTTATACAAATACTAGTCAATAGATGTATCGAAAGGAAAAATAATGACAAAAATTCGTGGATTTGAACTTGTATCAACGTATAACAATCAGGACTTGCTTCCAAAACGTGAGACAGCTCATGCTGCAGGTTATGACTTAAAGGTAGCAGAGAACACTGTAATTGCTCCTGGGGACATTGTTCTCGTCCCAACAGGTGTTAAGGCTTACATGCAACCTGGTGAGGTCCTCTATCTCTATGACCGTTCGTCAAACCCTCGTAAAAAGGGTCTGGTCTTGATTAATTCAGTTGGCGTTATTGACGGCGATTACTATGGAAATCCAGGAAATGAAGGTCATATCTTCGCCCAGATGAAAAATATTACTGATCAGCCCGTGACTCTTGAAGTTGGCGAACGCATCGTTCAAGGTGTCTTTATGCCTTTCTTGATTGTAGATGGAGACGAAGCTGATGGTGTTCGTACAGGTGGCTTTGGATCGACTGGACAGTAGAGGAAGCAAAGTGGCAGATTATTTGTTAGTAATCGATATGCAGTCAGATTATGTTGCTGTAGGAAAAGCATATCATGAAGAACTGATTGTAGCTGTAAATGACAAAATTGCTAGCTATCCCAGCGACCGGGTTATCTATATTCTCAATCGTTTTTTTCTGGGAGAGAAAAGATAGAAAGAAGAAATTTGCGACCGGCTTGCTGCTTGTATCTTCTCGTATCTTTGAGAAGCGTCGGGCTTCTTGCTTTACTAATCCAGATTTAAAAGATTTTTTAGAGGGGAATGCTGCTAAAAGCTTAGAGTTTATAGGGGTAGATGGCAATGGCTGTGTCAAGGCTTCCATTTTGGCAGCTGTCAAGGAGAATTATCAGGTTTCTGTCGATTTGTCCGCTGTCGGAGTTGCCAACCAGAAGAAATTTAAAAAAACATTGCATAAGTGGCATTCTGTCGGAGTAATCGTAGAAGGAGAATTATCATAGCAAAGAAAAAATCAACTTTTGTTTGTCGAGAATGTGGCTACAATTCACCCAAATATCTAGGGCGCTGTCCCAACTGTTCTTCTTGGTCCTCTTTTGAAGAAGAGGTTGAGGTGCAGGAGGTGAAAAATGCCCGTGTCAGTTTGACGGGTGAAAAGTCTAAACCAACTAAATTAAAAGAAGTATCCTCAATCAATTATGCCCGCATAAAGACTGATATGGACGAGTTTAACCGTGTTTTAGGTGGTGGTGTGGTTCCGGGAAGTCTGGTTCTTATTGGAGGAGATCCAGGGATAGGGAAATCAACCCTCCTCTTACAGGTGTCAACGCAACTGGCTAACAAGGGTACGGTCCTCTATGTATCTGGAGAAGAATCTGCCGAGCAAATCAAATTGCGGAGCGAACGTTTAGGTGATATTGATAACGAATTTTATCTTTATGCTGAGACCAATATGCAAGCGGTTCGCAGCCAAGTGGAGGCTATAAAACCCGATTTCCTCATTATCGACTCTATTCAGACCATCATGAGTCCAGAGATTTCTGGCGTTCAAGGTTCTGTATCTCAGGTTCGTGAAGTCACTGCTGAACTTATGCAGATTGCCAAAACCAATAACATTGCCACATTTATTGTTGGGCATGTGACCAAGGAGGGACAGCTGGCAGGACCACGTATGTTGGAACACATGGTGGATACTGTGCTCTATTTTGAGGGGGAACGTCATCATACCTTCCGTATTTTACGAGCAGTCAAAAACCGTTTTGGTTCAACCAATGAGATTGGGATTTTTGAGATGCAGTCTGGTGGTTTGGTAGAGGTGCTAAATCCTAGCCAGGTTTTCTTAGAGGAACGCCTAGACGGTGCTACAGGTTCTGCCATTGTTGTGACAATGGAAGGTAGCAGACCTATTCTAGCTGAAGTTCAAGCCTTGGTGACACCAACCGTCTTTGGTAATGCCAAGCGGACAACGACGGGACTGGACTTTAACCGTGTCAGCCTCATTATGGCTGTTTTAGAGAAACGTTGTGGCCTTCTTCTCCAAAATCAAGATGCCTATCTCAAATCGGCTGGTGGTGTCAAATTGGACGAGCCAGCTATTGACCTTGCTGTAGCGGTTGCGATTGCTTCTAGTTACAAGGAGCTTCCAACCAATCCACAAGAAGCTTTTATAGGAGAAATTGGGTTGACTGGAGAGATTCGCCGAGTAACTCGCATTGAACAGCGCATTAATGAAGCTGCTAAATTAGGTTTTACTAAGATTTATGCTCCGAAGAATTCCCTGCATGGCATGAAAATTCCAGAAGGTATCCAGGTCGTTGGCGTTACGACAGTGGGAGAAGTACTCAAAAAAGTTTTTTCTTAAAAAATGCCTCAAAGCCAAAATTTGGAAGCGCTTGCAAAATCACCTGTTCGATGCTATACTTTTCTTAAGAATAGGGAGGTATTTATTATGCAATTTTTCACAGACAGCAACATGCAGTTCCCTTTAGTAGAGTTATCTCTTAATCAAGGTGAAACAGTCTTTATCCAGCGTGGCAGTATGGTATATCACACACCGAATGTGACACTGAGTACCAAATTAAATGCCAGTGGATCAGGTTTAGGTCGCTTTGTAAAAGCAGTTGGGCGTTCAATGGTTTCGGGCGAAAGTAGCTTTATTACTCAGGTTGTCTCGCAGTCCAATAACGGCTATATAGCCTTGGCCCCTGATTCTCCAGGTCAGGTGATTCCACTTTATTTAGGTGAAAAACAGTACCGACTAAACGACGGTGCCTTTCTAGCACTTGATGGCACAGCTTACTATACAATGGAGCTCCAGTCTGTTGGTAAGGCTCTTTTTGGTGGTCAGGGTGGTTTCTTTGTAATGACTACCCAAGGCCAAGGAACTCTCTTGGCAAATGCTTACGGCTCTATTAAAAAAATTGAGCTAAACAATCAAGAAGTGACTATTGATAATGCTCATGTCGTTGCCTGGAGTCAGACACTTGATTATAATATTCACCTGGAAAATGGTTTCTGGCAGTCTATTGGGACAGGAGAGGGTGTTGTTAATACCTTAGAGGAACAGGTGAAATTTATGTTCAAAGTCTCAATCTTCAAACCTTTGCAGGCTTGCTTAATAGATACTTGCCAAAACGCTCATAATACAAATTGAAGGAAGATGGATGCTTGTTAGCATTTATTCTCCTTTTTTTATGTTGAGAACTCAATAGCTGACAAGTTAATAAAAAGATGATAAGATAGTGTGTAAATAATTTGATAGTCAAATTATTTTCTTCATTAGAAAGTGAGTTATTATGTCTTATTTTGAAAACTTTCTCAATGCCAACAAAGCCTATGTTGACCTCCACGGGACAGCCCATCTTCCCTTGAAACCAAAGACTAAGGTGGCTATTGTGACTTGTATGGATTCACGCCTTCACGTTGCTCAGGCCTTGGGGTTGGCACTAGGTGACGCTCATATTTTGCGTAATGCGGGTGGTCGTGTGACGGAAGATATGATTCGTTCTTTGGTCATTTCTCAACAACAGATGGGGACACGAGAAATCGTAGTTCTTCACCATACAGATTGTGGTGCTCAGACCTTTAAGAACGATGAGTTTACCGCCTATCTCAATAAAGAACTTGGTGTTGATGTTTCTGATCAAGATTTTCTTCCATTCACAGATGTGGAAGAGAGTGTTCGTGAAGATATGGCCATTCTTCGTAAGTCACCGCTTATCCCTGAGGATGTTATCATCTCCGGTGCGGTTTATGATGTAGATACTGGTCGAATGACTCAAGTTCAACCCTAATACCGAAAAGTTAAGCAGGCATGGTTGCCTGCTTTTTTCATGTTTTGACATAAAAAACTCAGCACACAATAAATCTGCTGAGTTAATCTAGTTTTTAAGAAACGATAAAAATGAGAATCACAGTCCCCAAATAGAAAAGACTGGTGATAAAAAAGCTGATACGCCAGAACAACTTAAGAAAACGTTTAAATTTAAAGGATTGTGTTTTTCTCAGCATTTGAATCGTGATAATGATAGCCGCCAAGGATAATAAGATGGTGATGTAAGGCAAAAAACTATGGGTAAAGAAACGGGCTGACACAGCAACCACTTCAATAAAATAAAGTGGGAAGGTAAGATCAGCAAAATTAAGCCCGAGGTATTTTAAACTGAAGAAGCGGTGGATAATGAAAGCAAAGATAGGTGTTAAAATCAAAAATGCTATAGCAAAGAATTTATATAGAATCATAAGTCTATTTTACCTCGAAAAGGCCTTTATGTAAATTTTTTCCTAAACTTAATAAGAAATTCTTGCATCTAAAAAGAATTTCTGTATAATAGATAAGGTATGTAAAAACATACTTGTGGGAGGTAACAAAACTTACTTACCGCCAAAACCACAATAGGAGGAAATTACAAAAATGGCTAAAAAAAGTCGAAAAACATCGTAAAACTTCAGATTCCTGCTGGTAAAGCGACTCCAGCTCCACCAGTTGGACCAGCTCTTGGTCAAGCCGGAATCAACATCATGGGATTCACTAAAGAGTTTAACGCTCGTACAGCTGACCAAGCTGGTATGATTATCCCAGTTGTTATCTCTGTGTATGAAGATAAATCATTTGATTTCATCACTAAAACACCACCAGCTGCTGTTCTTTTGAAAAAAGCTGCAGGTGTTGAAAAAGGTTCAGGTACTCCAAACTCAGTTAAAGTTGCTTCAGTAACTCGTGCACAAGTACAAGAAATTGCTGAAACTAAAATGCCTGACTTGAACGCTGCAAACATCGAATCAGCTATGCGTATGATCGAAGGTACTGCACGTTCAATGGGATTCACTGTTACTGACTAATTCAGTTAACAAGAAAACCACAGACGTCGTCTCACTTCGCTGAGTGACGTGGAAGATGAAAGTCGTTATGACCACATTACACAAGGAGAAATAATTAACATGGCTAAAAAAAGCAAACAAATGCGTGCTGCTCTTGAGAAAATCGACAGCACAAAAAGCTTACAGCGTAGAAGAAGCTGTAGCTCTTGCACAAGAAACTAACTTCGCAAAATTTGATGCTACTGTTGAAGTATCATACAACCTTAACATCGACGTTAAGAAAGCTGACCAACAAATCCGTGGAGCAATGGTATTGCCAAACGGTACTGGTAAAACTCAACGCGTTCTTGTATTTGCTCGTGGTGCTAAAGCTGAAGAAGCTAAAAGCAGCAGGTGCTGACTTCGTTGGTGAAGACGAACTCGTTGCTAAAATCAACGGTGGATGGCTTGACTTTGACGTTGTTGTTGCAACACCAGACATGATGGCAATCGTTGGTCGTCTTGGACGTGTCCTTGGACCACGTAACTTGATGCCAAACCCTAAAACTGGTACTGTAACTATGGATGTTGCTAAAGCAGTTGAAGAGTCTAAAGGTGGTAAAATCACTTATCGTGCTGATAAAGCAGGTAACGTACAAGCTATCATCGGTAAAGTTTCATTCGAAACTGAAAAATTGGTTGAAAACTTCAAAGCATTTAACGATGCAATCCAAAAAGCTAAACCAGCTACAGCGAAAGGTACATACATCACAAACCTTTCAATCACTACTACACAAGGTGCTGGTATCAAAGTTGATCCTAACTCATTGTAAGAGTAGTAAAGAGCCTATCTTCGGATAGGCTTTTTTCTTACTCTAAACACGAAATTTGAGCAGAAAATAAAAAATATTCAGAAAGTAGTGTTGCTTTTTCGAATTTATGGTATAATTTAAGCGTATACACATAATTATTGATTTTTGAACTTTTTACGTTGCGAATTTAAGGAGGCAATGAATGAAAAAGAGTAAGGTATTTTTACTAGCAACCGTAGGCCTGTTATCTGTAGGTGTTTTAACGGCTTGCTCGTCATCAAGTAAGACGTCTGGTAAGACTTATAATTATGTTTACGGTGGCGATCCTGCAACCCTAGACTATGTTTCTACAAATAAGAAAAACATGACGACAGCCGTTAGTAACGGTGTTGATGGTTTGTTTGAAAATGACCAATATGGGAATCTAAAACCTTCTGTCGCTGAAAACTGGTCTGTTTCTCAAGATGGTTTGACCTATACTTACAAGATTCGTAAGGGTGTCAAATGGTACACTTCAGACGGTGAAGAATATGCCAATGTAACAGCTAAAGACTTTGTAACAGGTCTTAAGCATGCTGCTGATACTAATTCTGAAGCGATTTATTTGCTACAAAACTCAGTTAAGGGCTTGAATGATTACCTTTCAGGTGCCAACAAGGACTTCTCAAATGTTGGTATCAAAGCAGTTGATGATTACACTTTGCAATATACGCTTAGCCAACCAGAACCTTACTGGAATTCAAAATTGACCTACTCTGTTACTTGGCCTGTTAATGAAGATTTCTTGAAATCTAAAGGTAAAGACTTTGGTAAGTCAACAGACCCAACATCTATTCTTTATAACGGTCCATATCTTCTTAAATCTTTGACAACGAAATCTTCTATTGAGTTCACCAAGAATGAAAACTACTGGGATAAGGATAATGTCTATTTTGATACAGTTAAATTGACTTACGATGATGGTACAGACCAAGAATCCTTGGAACGTAACTTCACTGATGGAGTCTATAACTTAGCTCGTCTATACCCAACTAGCTCAAACTATTCTAAAGTTAAAAAACAGTACAAAGACAATATTTTCTATACACAACCTGGAGCAGCTGTAGAAGGTGTCGGTGTTAATATCGATCGTCAAACTTATGACCATACATCTAAAGAAAATGATCAACAAAAGACATCAACTAAGACAGCTCTTCTTAACAAAGATTTCCGTCAAGCATTAGGTTTTGCCATTGACCGTACAAATTACGCCGCACAACTTAACGGTAAGGAAGGTGGAAGCACTGCCGTTCGTAATATCTTTGTTAAACCAGACTTTGTTCAAGCAGATGGTAAGGACTTCGGAACAATGGTAATGGATCAACTTCCAGCTTATGGTGATGAGTGGTCTGGTGTGAATCTTGCAGACAGTCAAGACGGTCTTTATAACCCAGAAAAAGCTAAGGCTGAATTTGCTAAAGCCAAAGAAGCTCTTCAAGCAGAAGGGGTTCAGTTCCCAATCCATTTGGATGTTCCTGTCAATCAGTCAAATAAAATCTTTGTGAACCAAGTGCAGTCACTTAAACAATCTATTGAATCAGCTCTTGGAAAAGACAATGTTGTACTTGATCTTCATCAATTGTCAACTGATGATTTCTATAACATTACCTACTCTGCTTCAAATGCAGCGGCAGAGGATTGGGACTTGTCAGTAGGTGTGGCTTGGGAGCCTGACTACCTTGATCCATCAACTTATCTTGATGTCTTGAAGACTACAAATGGTGAAAATACTAAATCTTTCATGGGTTATGACAATCCAAATAGTCAAGCGGTTGAAAAAGTAGGTCTTAAAGAATATGACCAATTGGTTGATGATGCTTCTAAGGAAACAACAGACTTGACGGCTCGTTATGAAAAATATGCAAAAGCTCAGGCATGGTTGACGGATAGTGCACTTTATATCCCAACGACTACTTATAACGGTGCAGCTGCTGTAATTTCTCGTATTAAGCCATTCTCAGGAGCTTATGCTCAAGCCGGTGATAAAGGTTCTACATACTACTTCAAGTATCTTAAATCTCAAGATGATATTGTGACTAAGAAACAATATGATTCAGCTTATAAAGATTGGCTTAAAGAAAGAGCGAAATCTAATGACAAAGCTCAAAAAGATCTTGCCAAACACGTTAAGTAATCTATTGAAAACGTCTACCTTTAGGTAGTCGTTTTTTTAACAAAATTTCTCGAACCACCCTAGATTGTGATATAATAAGAAAGATTGGTACTCGCTTCTAGATTTTTATTTGGAAAGTTTGGGGGGATAGAGTTGCCTACTGGTACTTATCATCTTAAGTTAGTTCTAAGAAAGGGACTTTAGGCTCAATAGGTATCCAAAGACTGAAGAATGAAACATAAAAAGGAGATTTATCTTGGCTAAAGATATCCGCGTTCGTTACGCACCAAGTCCAACAGGGCTTCTACACATTGGTAATGCTCGTACAGCATTGTTTAACTACCTTTATGCACGTCATCATGGTGGTACATTCATTATCCGTATTGAAGATACTGACCGTAAACGTCACGTTGAAGATGGTGAGCGTTCACAGCTTGATAACTTGCGTTGGTTGGGAATTGACTGGGATGAAAGTCCTGAGACACACGAAAACTATCGTCAATCAGAGCGTTTGCCACTTTACCAAAAATATATTGATCAACTTTGGCAGAAGGTAAAGCCTATAAGTCATATGTCACTGAAGAAGAGTTGGCTGCAGAGCGCGAACGTCAAGAAGTGGCTGGTGAAACTCCTCGTTACATTAACGAGTTCCTTGGCATGACTGAAGAAGAAAAAGCTGCCTACATCGCAGAACGTGAAGCAGCAGGTATTGTACCTACAGTTCGTTTGGCGGTTAATGAGTCAGGAATTTATAAATGGCATGATATCGTTAAGGGAGATATCGAATTTGAAGGTGGTAATATCGGTGGTGACTGGGTTATCCAGAAGAAAGATGGTTACCCAACTTACAACTTTGCGGTAGTTGTTGATGATCACGATATGCAAATTTCACACGTTATCCGTGGAGATGACCATATTGCCAATACACCAAAACAACTCATGGTTTATGAAGCTCTTGGTTGGGAAGCTCCTGAGTTTGGACACATGACTCTTATCATCAATTCTGAAACTGGTAAGAAGTTGTCTAAACGTGATACTAACACCCTTCAATTTATCGAAGATTACCGTAAAAAAGGTTACCTTCCAGAAGCAGTCTTTAACTTCATTGCTCTTCTTGGTTGGAATCCTGGCGGTGAAGACGAAATCTTTTCTCGTGAAGAACTCATTAAACTTTTTGATGAAAACCGTCTAAGCAAGTCACCAGCGGCCTTTGACCAGAAGAAATTGGATTGGATGAGTAACGACTACATTAAGAATGCAGATTTCGATAAGGTCTTTGCTCTTTGCAAACCTTTCTTGGAAGAAGCTGGTCGTTTGACAGATAAAGCTGAGAAATTAGTGGAACTCTATAAACCACAAATGACAGCTGCAGAAGAAATTGTCCCTCTTACAAATCTCTTCTTTGAAGATTTCCCAGAATTGACAGAGGCTGAAAAAGAAGTTATGGCTGGTGAAACAGTACCAACAGTACTTAAAGCTTTTAAAGCCAAACTCGAAGCTATGTCTGATGATGAGTTTGTTGTTGAAAACATTTTCCCACAAATTAAGGCTGTTCAAAAAGAAACAGGAATCAAAGGGAAAAATCTCTTCATGCCAATCCGTATTGCTGTTTCAGGAGAAATGCACGGTCCAGAATTGCCAGATACTATTTTCTTGCTCGGTCGTGAAAAATCAATCAAACATATTGATCAAGTTCTTGCAACACTATAAAAACAACCCCAACAATCGTTGGGGTTTCGAATGCACATAAGCGATATGTCAATGATTATATGATAATTGCTAAGTCTACTTTTGTAATATAATGATGATATTTCGTAATCATATCATCATTTTCAAAACTTTAAATTAGTTTTATAATAGATTGGTAATAAAAATTAGGGAGGAGTGAGCATTATGAGAAGATTTGGTTGGTATTTCTACTATGTTATTGGCATGTACCCATAAAAATAGGTAATGAGTCAGTTAAAGAGCTTAGTTTTTCTAAGCTCTTTTTTATGTTTATGAAAAGTAGGGGACATGTGGGATTGTCTGATGTTAGATTGTTCTCAATCAGGAAAAAATAGCTTTATATTTTTAGCTTTTTCTAATAGGAGTGATGCTAAATTATATATTTATGTTACAATAAAGTAGGTTGATTTTTGAAAGGAAGGGGGAGTCTAGAGATGATTGTTTTATTTACGGTTCTACGTCTATTGGCTATTTTAATTGTTAGTCACGATATGTCAGGTTTGCTCAAAACTTGGAAGAGTAAATGCTGGTTTATCGCAGGGAGTCTCTTGCTCTCTCTATTTGTTGGAGGCATTACAGGGTCGCTCTTAGCACTTTTGTTCTGCTATCTTTTCTTAAATAAAATATCAAGTAGTGAAAAGAATTCTTTTCTTTTCACCTTTTTGCCGTGGGTTTTTGTTGAAGTCACCTCGAAACTGCTTCAACTTTACTTTTTCCCATGGATTTTTCAAATTAATTACTTACAGGTCAAGGACACCCCAGTACTCATTGCTTTGTCTTATCTCTTGATTTACCCAATTTCATCTGATTGTCAAAGTGTTCTTTATTGACTTTGGTGCTCTCAATGTTATGGGAAATAACCATACTTACCAAGTTAGACAACGCTTATTGGTTGGGGTGACTCTGGCTTATATTATTTTATCTTTAATTATTTTCTATGCCAGTAATATCTTTCCTTACTCAGGTCTCTTTATTTATTTAGCAGGTAGTATTACGATTGTCTACTCCATTCTCTTTATTTTGCTCTTTGCTCAGCTTAATATCTATTCTAAGAAAAGAGTGAAGGACCAGTTGACCGAAGAAATGGCTAGACACGAGGAAAGTTTAGAAGAATATAGCCACCGTTTAGAAAAACTCTATAATGATATTTCTCAGGTGAAGAAGGATTATCTCGAAGGGCTTAAAACAATGGAGGTTAGTATCCAACGACGAGACTTACCTGCTTTGAAACAAGAGTATGCAGAACTTTTAGAAAAATCTGGAAATAGCTTAACTTTGTCAAATTATGAATTGTCACGCTTAATCAACTTAGAAATCACATCTCTCAAGAGTCTCTTTTCTGCTAAAGTGCTTGAGGCTGAGAACTTAGGAATTAAGGTCAATTTGGAGTTGCCAGATGTTATATCGTCAACTCAGATAGAGGCCTTAGATTTGGTTGTGATTTCTTCTGTCTTCTTAAACAATGCTATTGAGTCGGCAGTGGATTCTGAAGATCCTACTTTAACCATATCCTTCTTTAAAAATCAAGGTTATCTTATCTTGGTTATTGACAATACAACCAGAGAAGAACGTATTCCTGTGTCAAGGATTTTTGATGAAGGGGTTTCTAGTAAAGGAGAAGGCCGAGGACTTGGTCTGTCTAAGGTTGCAGATATACTTAATCGCTATCCAAAAGTAAATCTTGAGACTCGTAGTTGTGACCATCATTTTACACAGGTACTCTCTTTTCAGGATAATTGATAAATCAAAGATAATATTTGTAGAGGATAGGGAAAATAGAAAGGGGAAAAGCATATGCAACTTGTGATTGACGGCCTTATTGCTTTGGTTGTTGTCGTTTCACATCTTGTGATTTTAGCTAGAATGGCTTATCTAGATGTTTTTACTTACAGTTACATTCCTTATGTAATCGTAGTAACTGCCGTTAAGTGGTTAGCCAAGGTGCTATGGCAAATTGATATTCCAGATGCGATTTATCTCCTAGTCTTTATTTTTCTTGAAAAACCTCAGGCTCTACGAGAAGAAAAGTATTTTTATGCTTTCTTTGCCCCTGTCTTTTGGACTCTGATTACAAGCTTCTTTAGTTTTTATTTTTTCCGAGTTTTCTTTAATAAGCCGGTCGAATTGGTTCCAAACCATTTAGGAATCTTGGTTGTAGATAGTGTTGTTCTTCCCTTCTTTCTAGGCTTGCAAAAAATGTTCGGTTTAGATAGCTTTTTTAAGGAACCATATCAGGACTTGCAGGATAAATATAAGAGTATGCTCTTGCAAGTTGATCATATTTTAATTATCAGTTATCTGCTTATTCTCTTTAAACGGGAGATTTTCTCCTTGCTTCTGAGTCAGACCTATCTCCCAGGTTACCCTCAAATTTATATTTGGGTTGGTTTCCTTATACACATGTATATTCTTGTTCGCTTTGTTTCTTATGGTAAAGACGTACGTGATAGCAAATTCTCAGAGAACAAGAGGAGCACTTGAGGAGTCTGGAAGCTTATAATGAAAAAATCGAAACTGCCTATAAGAGTGTACGCTCATTTAAACATGATTATGAAAATATACTCATTAGTATGCAGACAAGTATTGATAGTGGGGATTTTGACCTTATTGAACAAACCTATCAGGATATTTTGAAAAAGGCTGGTCAAGAACTCGTTGAGGAAGATGACGAAACTGTCTCTTGAGTGTAAACAGGAAATATTATCATGAACTTACAGCTTTGGACCATGGTATCACTTGAAAATAGTATTATTCAGATTATTAGTTTTCATATTACCTGGTTTATTTATAAAAAACTAACAAGGAGCACTCTAGCTTACTGGAAAGTATTTTGTTTAAGTCTCTTAGGTATAGTGGTATCATTTGGTAAAGGTGATGGCTTCTATTATCAAGTTGTTATCTTTCTAGCTTTGGCCTTAAAGGAACGGCGGGAGCATCGTTTGACGCTCTGGGCAAGCCTCTTTTTTTGGGGCTTTCTCGGTTCTCTTTACTGATTTATTTGCGACTTTTACACCATATTATGTATTCAGTAACTTATTTACAAATATGAGCTTGGTTGAGATTCAAGAAAATTTCTTCCTAAATTTGCTATCTTATGTGATGATTTATCCTTTTTTTCTCTATGTCAATTATCTATCAAGTTCAGATATTGACAAGATTAAGGAGCTGATTTATTCCCATGGTCGTGAGCGTTTATTGATTGCGGTTGATTTGACCTTTGCACTCTACATTACTTGTAGTATTCTTTTGGTATCTACAGGTAGTGATGTGAGAGGGCCAATTTTTATTGCAATGGCGGTTTATCTCCTAATGGTAACAACCTTGAACCGCTATTCTCATAAATTTGTCAGAGAACGTAGTAAGGAAGCTGTGGAGACCTATGTCTATAACTTGGAAGTCTATAATAAGCATATTGAGGATCTTTTTACAAAAGTAAAACCTATTGAAAAAGATTTTGAGAGTCTTTTGGTAGCTCTTGAGACTCCTCTGGCTAAAAATCAATTATCAGAGGTTTTATCCGTTTATCATGAGCATTTGAATCATCTTAAACTTGATAATTTGGACTTAAATGATAAGTTGGCTCCTCTGTTCGAGATTCCTTATCCGGTACTAAGAAGTTGGATTGTAAACCAAATCATTCCTTTGGAACAAAAAGGTATCACCGTTAGGTTGGATGTCAATGTTGATGCTTATCCTAACAATTTAAATATTGCAGTTCTTATTGGAGTTTTAGAACGTTGCATGAATTTAGCTGAAAAACTTTGGGCCAAGGAGCCAGAGACAGATATTGGTTTCCTTATCCGACAGAATGAGGATGGCAATCTCAGCTTTATTCTTGAGAATACTAATCAGGAAGCTGATCCGAAACTCGATGATAGTCTGGCTATTAGTCGTGATTTTGCCCAGTTTTGCTGGTCAAACGGTATCGGTTTAACAAATAAAAAAGAATTATTTAAAACCTATCAAATTGTCACGGTAGGACCATAATCGTAGGAAAGGAGGAAGGGATAACTATGCTGGGTAACATCCTATTTTCAAATTTTGATGTTTATCATTATTTGGGATATCTACTTACGTATTGGTGGACAAAACACTAATCTTAAAAATCGTATACTTTATTTGTTATTTGATGTTGCTCTATGCATTTGGGGACAACTCATTGGACGCTATATAGGCATAGTACCTCCCTTAGTAGCCATTGTAACATTGACATTTAGCTATCAACTGAATAAAAGTGTCACCTCTGTAGAGCGCTTTTTTCTAGGTTTTTACCCGGTGGTACTAGTTGATTTGGCAAGACGTTTTTTGGCTACCTTCTTCTTTCCGCCGATACTTGGTATAACTGTTGATACTTTAAATACTAATATTTGGTGGTCTATGGTACCACTTTCCTTCGTCATGTTGACGGTCAGAATAGTAGATTTTATTTTACGTCTAGATTTTACAGATATCTTGAAAGTTGCTGCCCAACAAGAAAAAAAGAACCGTCTGGGTTTGGTCAACATGCTTCTTTTGCTTTATTATTTAGTTATCTTTTTAGTGTCGACATTTGATACTTATTTTCCAGAGTTACATCTTGAGAGTAGATTTAGGTTGCCATTAGTAGTGGGATATCTCTACTTACTCCTCTTTGTACTAGGAGCTGTGAACCAGTTCGCTAAGGAAAAAATAGAGCAGGATTTAGCGATGAAGCAAGCCAACTATCTTGATGATTTGAAGCGTGAGAATACTAGGGTAGAAGGTTTGTATAGAGACTTGATGCATGTTCGCTCTAACTATAATTTTCTGCTTAATAATCTGAGAGATATCGAAAGAACAGGAGGTATTCGTTCTTACAAAAAAGATTTGGTTGATCTTTATGTGTATCGAGATCAGTACCGCCTCTCTACTCATGTTACAGATTTGGATAATATCCAAAACTCAAGTATTCATAGTCTACTTTCATCAAAGTATCATGAAGCTCAGATGTATCAACTCAACATTCATGCAGAAATTCCTGATCCAGTGATTCATAGCTATCTAACTGACTTAGATTTAGCAGTTGTTTTAGGTCATCTTATGAATAATGCTATTGATGGTGCTCGCAAAGCCCACGAGGGCTTTATTAGTATTGCCTATTTTGATGAAGAGGGCTGCCAGAGTTTTATTGTTGAAAGTGCAATTTCAGATGAAAAAGCTTTACTTTCAATGATGGCATCTCAAATTCCTATCAATGGGGGGGACGCAGGTATAAATGCTGTTCAAGATATCTTGGAACGTTATCCGAATACATCCTTCTCTGTTCGAAGTCAGAAACATAAAATGATGCAAATACTAGAAATGAGGCCCTAATATGAATATATATATTTTAGAAGATGATTTGATGCAACAAACACGTATTAGTGATATCATCAGAGAATTGGTTTCAGAGGGTGCGTTTTCTGTACGAAAACTTGAAGTTTTTTCTAAACCACATAAACTATTGTCCAGCATCAACGAGAAGGGGAACCATCAGATTTTTCTTTTGGATATTGATATTGATGGCAATCGAAAGAAGGGGTTAGAAGTTGCCTCTGAAATTCGTCAACAAGATGCTAATGCGGTTATTATTTGTAACAACTCACTCAGAATTTGCTCCAATTAGTTTTAAGTATAAGGTTTCCGCACTTGATTTTATTGAAAAGACAGTCTCTAATGTGGAATTCAAACAACAATTGAAACAAACCTTGACTTTTGTAAATCAAAAAATTGGAGATGTGGACGATGATGAGATGTTTGTGTTTGAAACTGCTCAGTCTAGAATACAAGTTCCGATGCGAGATATTTATTATTTTGCGACAGCTGCAACTCCTCATAAGGTAATGTTAATTACTAAAACAGAGCGCCTGGAGTTTTATGCTAATCTTGGAGATATTACTTCGGTGAATAAAATACTCTTTTCATGTCACCGCTCCTTTTTAGTTAATCTGGATAATATTGCCCGTATTGATAAGACGCAACTGATGATTTATTTTGAGAATGGTGATTCATGTCCGGTTTCTCGCTTGAAAATGAAGGCCCTACTTAAAAAATGGTCAGAGGTAAGAAATCATTAGTGGGAGTGACTAAATCAGACTTTTAAATTTGGCTCTATAATTTCTGTAGTGGGTAAAACCACTGTAGAGATTGTAGTGCTTTTTGAGTGTCTCTTGAATATACAATATAAGTGCACAATAAAAACTCATAAGATTTTCTAGTAAAATAGAATTGAATGGACTAGTTACTATAGGAAGCTATTCTCCAAGTCATGCACAGGAGTCTTACCATAGGGCTAAATCACACTGTGGGCGGAAGCGTATGCTTGAAATAGATCACAATTTAAGCAATACCGTCAAACATCTATTTCTCGATTACCAATGGTCTCCTGAAGAAATAGAAGGTCGGTTGCGATTAGAGCATGGAAAAACTGTTATTAGTTATCAAACAATCTATAGAGCCATTTACAGAGGTCATTTTGATGATAACTCACTATCTCATGGTGCTCGTGGTGTCATTCGTAAGCTCCGTCATCGTGGAAAAACACGTCATACAAAAGGTTATGTCGAAAATAGAGGGAAAATTTCTATTTCTCATACGATTCACGAAAAACCGGAAGATGCTAATAACCGAACTAGAATAGGAGATTGGGAAGCCGATACTGTTGCAGGTAAAACTGGAAAAGCTTGTTTAGTGACTCTAACAGACCGTTATTCTCGTTTTCTAAAAATCAAAAAGGTAGCTGTTAAGAAAAGCAAGTTGGTAATAGAAGCTATGGTAAAACTGTTAGAACCCTTGACGAAGTATACAGTAACTCCTGATAGAGGGAAAGAATTCACGTATCATCAGAAATTGAGTGATCAATTGAACATTGAAGTCTATTTTCCTGACCCTCATGCTCCATGGCAACGAGGAACCAATGAGAACACGAATGGATTATTTAGAGAATATTTTCCAAAGGGTAGTGATCTAACATTGGTTAATGATCAGACTATTCAGCTATGGGAGAACAAACTTAATAATAGGTCACGAAAATGTCTTAACTGGAAAACACCTTATGAAGTATTCTATGGGAAAGTGTGCATTGGGCATAACAAAAAATCCATCGATTGATGACTTTTTCAGTGGGCTCCCTATTCGGTCCTCTCTAGATGTTAGCTTTTCGTCACCCACTACAGTTGACAGGGAGTATTAAATTTAAGGGTGATGTATCACTATTTTGTAGATGATTGATTGTTTTATAAGTAATTGGTTTTCATAAAAATACTAAATAGATGTCTTTTAGTAATGAAATTTAATAATTTATAAAAAAAATACTAAAGAATTACAGTTCAGGACAAAAAAATGACATTCTATGAAATCGTATAGACAATTAAATTGAAAAAGGTTATGATATAACCAAGATATGTGATTCGGAATGAGACATCGTCAATCTTATTGAAATCTACATACACTTTATGAAAATAAATAATGTACTTTTATATAACTTTTTCCTAATCCCCATTTTTTATTGGCCGCTCGTCCAATTACATATCTTTTTTATAGACATTAAAAGGCTTGAGAAATCAAGCTGTTTTTTTGTTTTTAAGGAATTATTGTAGTTTAAGATAAAAAATACATTCTGTGAGTGAAATCCGACATTTTAGGAAATAGCGACATACATCCTGGGGTTGCATGCTATAATGTAATCAAGGTTAGAGAGCAAGAAGAATGTATGGTTTAAGTTAGTCCCTTAAACATAATAATTTCCCTCATTCATTCTATCTAAAATTGCTGTTGTGTTCTCTACCGATGATGCTGTTGTTCAAAAGGTCTGTACTTTGTACAGGCCTTTTGGCATTTTAGAAGATAGATAGTTAAAGATGCTTTTGAATCTATTTGTATAGTTTCAAGAGTGTTTTTTTATTTTCTACCATTCCTTGCATAAAAATTGAATAAAAATTAAGGATTAAGCATTTTTTAGGTCAGAATAATAAATAAAAATGAAATAAATATAAAAAAATAACAAAAAAGTGTTGACAGGTGAATAAATATGCAATATAATTAGTCTCGTAAGGTTGATAGAGATAGCAACCACAAGAAAATATAAGAAAAGAGAAAAATATTATGTCAAAAGAGAAAGTTATTCTTGCCTATTCGGGAGGTCTTGATACCTCAGTCGCTATTACATGGCTTAAAAAAGATTATGATGTTATTGCTGTTTGTATGGATGTCGGTGAAGGTAAAGATCTTGAGTTTATCCATGATAAAGCTTTGACAGTTGGAGCTGTTGAGTCATACGTGCTTGATGTTAAAGATGAGTTTGTTGAAGATTATGTGCTTCCAGCACTTCAAGCTCACGCTTACTATGAACAAAAATATCCTTTGGTTTCAGCGCTTAGTCGTCCAATTATTGCTAAAAAATTGGTTGAGATTGCTCATAAAACAGGAGCAACGACTATCGCTCACGGTTGTACTGGTAAAGGTAATGACCAAGTTCGTTTCGAAGTTGCCATTGCTGCCCTAGATCCAAGTCTTAAAGTAGTAGCGCCAGTGCGTGAATGGAAATGGTCTCGTGAGGAAGAAATTGAGTATGCTAAGGCTAATGGAGTTCCAGTTCCAGCAGACCTTGATAATCCTTACTCAGTCGATCAAAACCTTTGGGGACGTGCTAATGAGTGTGGTGTTCTTGAAAATCCTTGGAATCAAGCTCCAGAAGAAGCTTTTGGGATTACCAATTCACCAGAGTCTGCGCCAGATGAAGCTGAATATGTCGATGTTACTTTCAAAGAAGGGAAGCCAGTTGCTCTTAACGGTAAAGAAATGAAATTGGCTGACCTTATCCAAGAAATGAATGTTATTGCTGGTAAGCATGGTGTCGGACGTATCGACCACGTTGAGAACCGTCTTGTAGGTATCAAATCTCGTGAAATTTATGAATGTCCAGGAGCTATTGCCCTTTTGACAGCTCATAAAGAAATTGAGGACTTAACTTTGGTACGTGAAGTTTCTCATTTTAAACCAATTCTTGAAAATGAATTGTCAAACCTTATCTACAATGCTTTGTGGTTTAGCCCAGCAACACAAGCTATCATTGCTTATATTAAGGAAACACAAAAAGTTGTTAATGGTATCGCTAAAGTTAAACTTTACAAAGGGCATGCTCAAGTAGTAGCACGTCAATCAGCTAATTCATTGTATGATGAAAACTTGGCTACTTACACATCAGCTGACAGCTTTGATCAGGATGCTGCGATTGGATTTATCAAGCTTTGGGGTCTTCCAACTCAGGTTAATTCACAAGTTAACCATCCATTTGACAATTAATGACAGATTTCATAAGAAAAGTAGGCTATTAGAAGAATAAACGCTTCTTATCAGATAAAAGTGGACAGAGAGCCACATCTGATACTCTTTTCTTATAACTTATATTATTATCGTTAAGGCGTTCTGAGAGGCGTCACGAGCCTAAATAAACTACGACCGAGATCGGGTTTTAGGAAAACAAGTGTCCAGAGAGGCAAATTAAGCTAGACAAATACTATCTAGCTTTTTTCATTTAAGTTATTATGACCAAAGAGGTCGTTGCTTGTTATAAGTATTAAGAAAGGATGGAAGATTATCCTAGTGAGGGGAAATCTTCAAAATAAAACTATGGCAGAAAATCATAAACTATGGGGCGGTCGATTCGAAGCTAGTCTTGAAAAATGGGTAGAAGAATTTGGTGCTTCAATTTCATTTGACCAAAAAATGGCAGAGTTTGACCTTAAAGGGTCTATTGCCCATGTTACTATGCTCGGTGAGACAGGAATTATTACCAAAGAGGAAGCATTGCAAATTAAACAGGGCTTGGAAGAACTGCTTGAGGAATATAAGGCTGGTAAGCTAGAATTTGATGTTTCCAATGAAGATATCCATATGAATATGGAGAGTCTTTTAACAGCTAAAATTGGACCAGTAGCAGGAAAACTTCATACAGCACGTTCACGTAACGATCAAGTGGCAACGGATATGCACTTGTATCTAAAAGCCAAACTAGTGGAAGTTATTGAGAAGCTTGATAACTTACGTGCTACTTTGGTCAATCTAGCAGACAAATATACCTACACAATTATGCCAGGCTACACCCACTTGCAGCATGCACAACCGATTTCTTTGGTCACCACTTGATGGCTTATTACAACATGTTTACACGTGATGCCGAACGTTTTGAATTTAATATCAAGCATACGGATATCTCTCCACTCGGAGCTGCTGCTCTAGCCGGAACAACTTTCCCGATTGATCGTAATATGACATCTGACTTAATGGGCTTTGCAAAACCATATAGCAATTCCTTGGATGCTGTTTCCGATCGTGACTTTATTCTCGAATTCTTGTCAAACTCAAGTATTCTCATGATGCATATGACACGTATTTGTGAAGAAATCATTAACTGGTGTTCTAACGAGTTTAAGTTTGTAACTCTATCTGATACTTTTTCAACAGGCTCTTCTATTATGCCTCAAAAGAAAAACCCAGATATGGCAGAACTAATTCGTGGGAAATCAGGTCGTGTCTATGGCAACTTGATTGGATTGTTGACCGTGATGAAGTCATTACCTTTGGCCTACAATAAAGATCTCCAAGAAGATAAAGAGGGTATGTTTGATACGGTAGAAACGATTACTGTCGCTATTGATATTCTCGCAGGCATGCTCAATACAATGACTGTTAACGACAAACATATGGCAGAGTCAACAGAGAAAGATTTTTCAAATGCTACAGAGTTGGCTGATTATCTTGCATCTAAAGGCCTACCATTCCGTGAAGCACATGAGATTGTTGGAAAACTTGTCCTTGAGTGTACCAAAGCTGGTTATTACCTTCAGGATGTTCCTCTCGAACGTTATCAAGAAGTTTCAGACCTAATTGAAGAGGACATCTATGAGACACTTAAATCTCATACAGCTGTTGAACGTCGTCATTCCCTTGGTGGAACTGGTTTTGACCAGGTTAAATGGCAAATCAAAGAAGCTCAAAAAGCTCTAAAAAAATAAGTCTCTAAGGCCCTAACCATAAGGTTTTGGGCTTTTTTGCTATTTATGATATAATAGTACTAATTTTGAGTTTGGAGTCGCATTTTGAAAAAATCTTATCGCGTTAAGAAAGAGAAAGACTTTAAAGCATTATTTGATGCAGGACACAGTGTTGCTAATCGAAAATTTGTTGTCTACTGTCTGGATCGTGATCTGCCTCATTTTAGAGTGGGTTTGTCAGTCAGTAAGCGTCTTGGTAATGCGGTTACTCGGAATCGGGTAAAACGTCGTCTACGACATGCACTGATGGACATGTCATCTCAGTTAGAACATCAAGATTTTGTCGTTATTGCTCGTAAAGGTGTCGAAGACTTAAGTTATCAAGACATTTATAGCAATCTCGTTCATGTCTTAAATAGCAAAGTTATATAAGGACTAAAAAATTATTTTGCTTCTTTACATTGTAGGATAAACTAAAATCACTCCTGATTTTTGAGATACTCTTAATGAATGGAAGCGAAGCAGTTCTTTATCGTATTAAAAAGGAGTTTTTAGTGAAGAAAAAACTTAATATATCTGTTTTAGGTGCAGGAGCTCTCTTGCTTTTGTCCGCGTGTGGACGAAGTGATGTTACAAGTCACTCTACAGGCCTTTGGGAACGTCTTATTTTAATGTTTGGGAAGGCTATTCAAGGGCTTTCATTTGGTGGTTCTATTGGATTAGGTATTATTATTTTCACGATCTTAATTCGTGCAGTAATGATTCCTTTGTATAATCGCCAAATTAAGTCAAGTCGTGAACTACAAGAGTTGCAGCCAGAGTTACGTCGCTTGCAGAGTGAGTATCCTGGACGCGAGAATCGTGAAGCTCTTGCTTATGCACAACAAGATCTTTATAAAGAGCATGGTGTAAATCCTTACGCAAGCTTCGTTCCTCTCTTGATCCAATTTCCTATTTTGATGGCTCTTTATGGAGCGCTCACAAGAGTGCCAGAATTGCGAGAAGGAACATTCCTCTGGGTTGACCTAGGTCAGAAAGACCCTTACTTTATTCTTCCGATTTTGGCGGCTGCTTTCACCTTCCTTTCAACTTGGTTGACAAATAAGGCGGCTAAAGATCGTAGTGCAATGCTTCTTGTTATGAATATCATGCTTCCAATCTTTATTTTCTGGTTTGGAACTCAGATTTCTTCAGGGGTAGCACTTTACTGGGCAGTTTCAAACGCCTTCCAAGTTGTTCAGATTTTGGCTTTTAATAATCCGTTTAAAATCATTGAAGAACGTAATCGTTTGGAAGCGGAAGAAAAAGAACGTAAAGCTAAGATTCGTCGTGCCAAGAAAAAGGCGCATAAACGTAAATAAGGAGGCTTATTATGGTTGTCTATTCTGGACGAACAGTCGAACAAGCTATCGAAAAAGGTTTGAAAGATCTTAATTTACCTCGTATGAAGGCTCATATTAAGGTGATTTCTCGTGAGAAAAAAGGTTTTCTAGGGTTCGGAAAGAAGCCAGCTCGAGTTAGTGTTGAACCAATAAATGAAAAGATAACTCATGAAGCAAATCAAAACACCGTTAAAGTGGCTCCTGATGCTATAAAACAATTAGACGATTCTGTCGCAAGTCCAAAAGACGAAACGATTGCTTTCAATAAAGTGACAAAACTTGTTACGGTTTCAGATAATAAAGAAATTGCACATGAAGACTTAAAGCAACCAGTTTCTACAGAGACTCTTGATGAAGAGTTGCCAGATAAGAAACAGGAGCAACCAAAGGCAACAATTATTCCGCTATCTGTTAAACGTGAGTTATCAGAAGAGGGTGCGACAGAATCTATGGCAAATTCGCTTGAACCCCAACTAGAACCGGTTACTCAAGTTCAAACTTCGGAGACTTCTGAAGGGGCTTTCAGTTCTTTAGTGTCCTCTGAGTTTAGTTCAGATGAGTCTTCTGAAAATAATTTAGAAGATATTCAAGGGGCTGCAGATGATGTTTTATCTTACCTCGAAAAAATTATCTATGAAATGGATGTTGATGCTAGTCTAGAGGTTAGTCACAATCGTCGCAATATTATCATTCAGATTGAAACAGACCAACCTGGTCGTGTTATCGGTTATCATGGCAAGGTTCTCAAGTCTTTACAACTTTTAGCACAAAATTATTTGCACGATCGTCATTCTAAACGTTTTAGTGTTGTTCTTAATGTTCGTGATTATTTGGAGCAACGCACAGAGACTTTGATTGATCTAGCAGAAAAAACGGCGGCTAAAGTAAAAGAAACAGGTCGAGAGTACGTTATGGATCCAATGACGAATAGCGAACGAAAAATTATCCATAAGGCACTTTCTCAAATTGAAGGTGTTGAAAGTCACTCAGAAGGGGACGATCCTAATCGTTACGTTGTTGTGACAAAAGTATGATTACAATAGCGTTTATTGCTTACAGAAACTAGTCTTATTTGAAGGCTAGTTTTTTTGACAACAAAAAGTAGACGGTGTATACTTTGTTTAAAAGGTAGTCGCTGTCTACTTAGATGGAAATAGGAGTCAAAATGAAACGTAATACTGCTGAATTGAAGGAAAAGTTAATCGCAACTGGAGTCGAGGAGATAAGAACAAGAGGTGTCGATCAACTATCTATCCGAACGGTGGCTCAAAGATGTGGGGTCACCCATGGGGCACCCTATAAGCACTTTGAAAATAAGGATGTATATCTTCAGGTAGTTTTGGAACATTTATCTGAGATCTTTTTGAAGTATCTGACAAAAGGGGTAGACTCTTCGCTTGATGTAAGAGGTCAATTAGTATTAATGGGCTGTAATTTTGTGGAATTTGCTCAAAAAGAAACAAATAGTTTTGAGGCCTTGTTTATTAAGTTTCCTTTCAATTATATGGAGCTCACTCGGGACAGTATCTCTGTTAATGCCCATTTACCAGGGTTTGAGCACTTTAAGAGTGTGGTTCTGGAGCTGAAAAGTAACATGAATATTTCGGGTAGTGAGGCAGAAATATTAGTTCATATCTGGAGTTTTATTACTGGATTAGCCGTTTTGGTAAGGGTCCTATTGGTGATAATTTCAATAGTAACACTATTGAAGAGACTGTTAGTACTATGTTAGACATCTATGTTAAAGGAGCTAAACAATGAAAACCTTAATTATCTACGCCCATCCAAACGATAAGAGCTACAATGCCTCTATACTAGAGACTGTTAAAGAAAATTTATCGTCTAAACATGAGTTAAAGATTCTAGATTTGTATAAAGAGAAGTTCAATCCTGTTTTACGTTTTGATACAACACATAGGAGAAGAGACTTAGCGCACGATGTAGCTATGAAAGACTATCGAGATTTAATAACTTGGGCAGATCAGTTGATTTTTATTTTTCCAACTTGGTGGAGTGGAATGCCAGCTATCTTGAAAGGATTTATTGAACGCGTTTTTGTTGCTGGCTTTGCCTATGAAAATACACCCCGTGGATTGGATGGTAAATTGACTGGGAAAGCTTGGATTATTACAACCCACAATACACCAAAGATAGTTCTACCTTTAGTTCAAGATTATAGCAAAGTCCTAAAATTTCAAGTCCTAAAACCTTGTGGTATTAAACCGGTCAAAGTTACCCAGGTTTCACCTGTTGAGTATATGAGTGACCATAAGCGAAAAGAGGTACTCAAGAAAATAGCTAAACTAGCAAGGAGGTTATGAGCAAGCGATGATATAGGAACGGCATTGTAGTTTACAGTTATCACTAGCCTCCGGGCATCGAAGATATAATGAAATTAATATCTAAGTAATTCTTGACAAGATTAAGCTATTGCTATAAAATAGTATGGTATGTTTAGTAACTGATCAAAAATAGCCGGCTAAACGAATACGAAAATCTATCAGGAGGTATTCAACGTGAAACGTACTTATCAACCAAGTAAAATCCGTCGTCAACGTAAACACGGATTCCGTCACCGTATGTCAACTAAAAACGGACGTCGTGTTCTTGCAGCTCGTCGTCGTAAAGGACGTAAAGTTCTTTCAGCTTAAGACATTATTGAAAGCAACAGTGCTCGAGACTGTTGCTTTTTGTTTTTTGCTATAAATGATAGTGTTGATGTTTGTTGTTATTCATCGAAACTTTGAAAATATAGAGCTGACAATTCTTGTAATTTTTGATAAACTAAAGCGGTTGTGGATAATGACCACTTACTAAAAAATACTTAGGACTGTTTTTCCTAATGTAAGGAGTATAAATGACTGACTTTCCTATTAAATATCGTCTTATAAAGAAAGAAAAACACACAGGGGCACGCTTGGGGGAAATTATCACGCCTCATGGAACTTTTCCAACACCGATGTTTATGCCTGTAGGTACCCAAGCTACAGTAAAAACGCAATCTCCTGAAGAATTAAAACAGATGGGTTCAGGAATTATTTTGGCCAATACCTATCATTTATGGCTAAGACCTGGTGATGAGCTCGTTGCTAAAGCTGGAGGACTCCATAAATTCATGAATTGGGACCAAGCGATTCTTACAGATAGCGGTGGTTTCCAAGTATATTCATTGGCCGAAAAACGAAACATCTCGGAAGAAGGTGTAACTTTTAAATCACCTTAATGGAAGTAAGATGTTTTTATCTCCTGAAAAAGCGATCTCGATTCAGAACAATCTCGGTTCAGATATTATGATGAGTTTTGACGAATGCCCTCAATTTTACCAACCATACGACTATGTGAAAAATTCTATTGAACGTACAAGTCGTTGGGCAGAACGAGGGCTGAAAGCACATCGTCGTCCACATGACCAAGGTCTTTTTGGAATCGTACAGGGAGCAGGTTTTGAAGATCTTCGTAGACAATCTGCACAGGATTTGGTTTCCATGGATTTTCCAGGTTATTCAATTGGAGGTCTTGCAGTAGGAGAAACCCATGAAGAGATGAATGCAGTTCTAGACTTTACTGTACCTTTACTTCCTGAGAATAAACCACGTTATCTTATGGGGGTAGGGGCACCAGATAGTTTGATCGACGGTGTTATTCGTGGCGTTGACATGTATGATTGTGTTCTCCCAACACGAATTGCTCGTAACGGAACTTGTATGACGAGTCAAGGACGCCTCGTGGTTAAAAATGCGGCGTATGCAGAAGATTTTAGCCCTATAGATCCTGAGTGTGATTGTTATACATGTAAAAATTACACACGTGCTTATGTGAGACATTTGTTGAAAGCGGATGAAACGTTTGGAATTCGCCTGACAAGTTATCATAATCTCTACTTCTTGGTGAATTTAATGGCTAAAGTACGACAAGCTATTATAGATGACAATTTACTTGAGTTCCGTCAAGACTTTATAGAAAAGTATGGTTACAAGTCAAGTAAAAGAAATTTTTAAATAATTTATTTAGCAGTACATGATTGTACTGCTTTATTTTTTTGCAAAACCCTATTGACAAGCATTAATTTGGGTGATAAGATATAAAAGTTGTCTTAATTGACTTGCCACAAACTTGAAAAGGTTCCAAAACTTTAAAAAAGTTATTGACAAGACAAGCTAGAGATGATATTATAAATAAGCTGTTTCGCGAGAGACAGCGGACACGAGAAGTGAAAAAACTTCAAAAAAAGTGTTGACAAGACATTCTAGATTTGCTAGAATACAGAAGTTGTCTTAAGAGAGACAAAGACCTTTGAGAACTGAATAAGAAACCAAGTGCAGGGTTATAGAAGAAATTATAACCTGTCAATTTACAAGAATAAATCGTCAGACGACGGTAATGAGTTAACGCTCGAACAATTATTAAATTTTTTAATGAGAGTTTGATCCTGGCTCAGGACGAACGCTGGCGGCGTGCCTAATACATGCAAGTAGAACGCTGAAGAGAGGAGCTTGCTCTTCTTGGATGAGTTGCGAACGGGTGAGTAACGCGTAGGTAACCTGCCTTGTAGCGGGGGATAACTATTGGAAACGATAGCTAATACCGCATAACAATGGATGACCCATGTCATTTATTTGAAAAGGGGCAAATGCTCCACTACAAGATGGACCTGCGTTGTATTAGCTAGTAGGTGAGGTAACGGCTCACCCTAGGCGACGATACATAGCCGACCTGAGAGGGTGATCGGCCACACTGGGACTGAGACACGGCCCAGACTCCTACGGGAGGCAGCAGTAGGGAATCTTCGGCAATGGGGGCAACCCCTGACCGAGCAACGCCGCGTGAGTGAAGAAGGTTTTTCGGATCGTAAAGCTCTGTTGTAAGTCAAGAACGAGTGTGAGTGGAAAGTTCACACTGTGACGGTAGCTACCAGAAAGGGACGGCTAACTACGTGCCAGCAGCCGCGGTAATACGTAGGTCCCGAGCGTTGTCCGGATTTATTGGGCGTAAAAGCGAGCGCAGGCGGTTTGATAAGTCTGAAGTTAAAGGCTGTGGCTCAACCATAGTTCGCTTTGGAAACTGTCAAACTTGAGTGCAGAAGGGAGAGTGGAATTCCATGTGTAGCGGTGAAATGCGTAGATATATGGAGGAACACCGGTGGCGAAAGCGGCTCTCTGGTCTGTAACTGACGCTGAGGCTCGAAAGCGTGGGGAGCGAACAGGATTAGATACCCTGGTAGTCCACGCCGTAAACGATGAGTGCTAGGTGTTGGATCCTTTCCGGGATTCAGTGCCGCAGCTAACGCATTAAGCACTCCGCCTGGGGAGTACGACCGCAAGGTTGAAACTCAAAGGAATTGACGGGGGCCCGCACAAGCGGTGGAGCATGTGGTTTAATTCGAAGCAACGCGAAGAACCTTACCAGGTCTTGACATCCCGATGCTATTTCTAGAGATAGAAAGTTACTTCGGTACATCGGTGACAGGTGGTGCATGGTTGTCGTCAGCTCGTGTCGTGAGATGTTGGGTTAAGTCCCGCAACGAGCGCAACCCCTATTGTTAGTTGCCATCATTCAGTTGGGCACTCTAGCGAGACTGCCGGTAATAAACCGGAGGAAGGTGGGGATGACGTCAAATCATCATGCCCCTTATGACCTGGGCTACACACGTGCTACAATGGTTGGTACAACGAGTTGCGAGTCGGTGACGGCAAGCTAATCTCTTAAAGCCAATCTCAGTTCGGATTGTAGGCTGCAACTCGCCTACATGAAGTCGGAATCGCTAGTAATCGCGGATCAGCACGCCGCGGTGAATACGTTCCCGGGCCTTGTACACACCGCCCGTCACACCACGAGAGTTTGTAACACCCGAAGTCGGTGAGGTAACCTTTTGGAGCCAGCCGCCTAAGGTGGGATAGATGATTGGGGTGAAGTCGTAACAAGGTAGCCGTATCGGAAGGTGCGGCTGGATCACCTCCTTTCTAAGGAAAAACGGAATGTACTTGAGTTTCTTATTTAGTTTTGAGAGGTCTTGTGGGGCCTTAGCTCAGCTGGGAGAGCGCCTGCTTTGCACGCAGGAGGTCAGCGGTTCGATCCCGCTAGGCTCCATTGAATCGCAAGATTCAAGTATTGTCCATTGAAAATTGAATATCTATATCAAATTCCATATGTAATTAAATACATATAGATAGTAACAAGAAAATAAACCGAAACGCTGTGAATATTTAATGAGTTAGGTCGAAAGACCAAAATAAGGTTAAGTTAATAAGGGCGCACGGTGGATGCCTTGGCACTAGAAGCCGATGAAGGACGTGACTAACGACGAAATGCTTTGGGGAGCTGTAAGTGAGCAATGATCCAGAGATGTCCGAATGGGGGAACCCGGCAGGTAATGCCTGTCACTCATTACTGTTAAGGTAATGTAGAGGAAGACGCAGTGAACTGAAACATCTAAGTAGCTGCAGGAAGAGAAAGCAAAAGCGATTGCCTTAGTAGCGGCGAGCGAAACGGCAAGAGGGCAAACCGAAGAGTTTACTCTTCGGGGTTGTAGGACTGCAACGTGGACTTAAAGATTATAGAAGAACTACCTGGGAAGGTAGGCCAAAGAGAGTAATAGCCTCGTATTCGAAATAGTCTTTATACCTAGCAGTATCCTGAGTACGGCGAGACACGAGAAATCTCGTCGGAATCTGGGAGGACCATCTCCCAACCCTAAATACTCTCTAGTGACCGATAGTGAACCAGTACCGTGAGGGAAAGGTGAAAAGCACCCCGGGAGGGGAGTGAAATAGAACCTGAAACCGTGTGCCTACAACAAGTTCGAGCCCGTTAATGGGTGAGAGCGTGCCTTTTGTAGAATGAACCGGCGAGTTACGATATGATGCGAGGTTAAGTTGAAGAGACGGAGCCGTAGGGAAACCGAGTCTTAATAGGGCGCATTAGTATCATGTCGTAGACCCGAAACCATGTGACCTACCCATGAGCAGGTTGAAGGTGAGGTAAAACTCACTGGAGGACCGAACCAGGGCACGTTGAAAAGTGCTTGGATGACTTGTGGGTAGCGGAGAAATTCCAAACGAACTTGGAGATAGCTGGTTCTCTCCGAAATAGCTTTAGGGCTAGCGTCGATGTTAAGTCTCTTGGAGGTAGAGCACTGTTTGGGTGAGGGGTCCATCCCGGATTACCAATCTCAGATAAACTCCGAATGCCAACGAGATATAATCGGCAGTCAGACTGCGAGTGCTAAGATCCGTAGTCGAAAGGGAAACAGCCCAGACCACCAGCTAAGGTCCCAAAATATATGTTAAGTGGAAAAGGATGTGGGGTTGCACAGACAACTAGGATGTTAGCTTAGAAGCAGCTATTCATTCAAAGAGTGCGTAATAGCTCACTAGTCGAGTGACCCTGCGCCGAAAATGTACCGGGGCTAAAACATATTACCGAAGCTGTGGATACCTTTATAGGTATGGTAGGAGAGCGTTCTATGTGCGAAGAAGGTGTACCGTGAGGAGTGCTGGAGCGCATAGAAGTGAGAATGCCGGTATGAGTAGCGAAAGACAGGTGAGAATCCTGTCCACCGTAAGACTAAGGTTTCCAGGGGAAGGCTCGTCCGCCCTGGGTTAGTCGGGACCTAAGGAGAGACCGAAAGGTGTATCCGATGGACAACAGGTTGATATTCCTGTACTAGAGTATATAGTGATGGAGGGACGCAGTAGGCTAACTAAACCAGACGATTGGAAGTGTCTGGCCAAGCAGTGAGGTGTGATATGAGTCAAATGCTTATATCTATAACATTGAGCTGTGATGGGGAGCGAAGTTTAGTAGCGAAGTTAGTGATGTCACACTGCCGAGAAAAGCTTCTAGCGTTAATTATACTCTACCCGTACCGCAAACCGACACAGGTAGTCGAGGCGAGTAGCCTCAGGTGAGCGAGAGAACTCTCGTTAAGGAACTCGGCAAAATGGCCCCGTAACTTCGGGAGAAGGGGCGCTGACTTATGGTCAGCCGCAGTGAATAGGCCCAAGCAACTGTTTATCAAAAACACAGCTCTCTGCTAAATCGTAAGATGATGTATAGGGGGTGACGCCTGCCCGGTGCTGGAAGGTTAAGAGGAGTGCTTAGCAATAGCGAAGGTATGAATTGAAGCCCCAGTAAACGGCGGCCGTAACTATAACGGTCCTAAGGTAGCGAAATTCCTTGTCGGGTAAGTTCCGACCCGCACGAAAGGCGTAATGATTTGGGCACTGTCTCAACGAGAGACTCGGTGAAATTTTAGTACCTGTGAAGATGCAGGTTACCCGCGACAGGACGGAAAGACCCCATGGAGCTTTACTGCAGTTTGATATTGAGTATCTGTACCACATGTACAGGATAGGTAGGAGCCTATGACCTCGGGACGCCAGTTTCGAGTGAGGCGTTGTTGGGATACTACCCTTGTGTTATGGCTACTCTAACCCAGATAGGTTATCCCTATCGGAGACAGTGTCTGACGGGCAGTTTGACTGGGGCGGTCGCCTCCTAAAAGGTAACGGAGGCGCCCAAAGGTTCCCTCAGAATGGTTGGAAATCATTCGCAGAGTGTAAAGGTATAAGGGAGCTTGACTGCGAGAGTTACAACTCGAGCAGGGACGAAAGTCGGGCTTAGTGATCCGGTGGTTCCGCATGGAAGGGCCATCGCTCAACGGATAAAAGCTACCCTGGGGATAACAGGCTTATCTCCCCCAAGAGTTCACATCGACGGGGAGGTTTGGCACCTCGATGTCGGCTCGTCGCATCCTGGGGCTGTAGTCGGTCCCAAGGGTTGGGCTGTTCGCCCATTAAAGCGGCACGCGAGCTGGGTTCAGAACGTCGTGAGACAGTTCGGTCCCTATCCGTCGCGGGCGTAGGAAATTTGAGAGGATCTGCTCCTAGTACGAGAGGACCAGAGTGGACTTACCGCTGGTGTACCAGTTGTTCTGCCAAGAGCATCGCTGGGTAGCTATGTAGGGAAGGGATAAACGCTGAAAGCATCTAAGTGTGAAGCCCACCTCAAGATGAGATTTCCCATGATTTTTATATCAGTAAGAGCCCTGAGAGATGATCAGGTTGATAGGTTAGAAGTGGAAGTGTGGTGACACATGTAGCGGACTAATACTAATAGCTCGAGGACTTATCCAAAGAAAGTAACTGAGACATATTGACAACGATTTGGTTTCTTGATACAGTATAGATATTCAATTTTGAGTTGAGAATACTCAGAGTTAAGTGACGATAGCCTAGGAGATACACCTGTTCCCATGCCGAACACAGAAGTTAAGCCCTAGTACGCCTGATGTAGTTGGGGGTTGCCCCCTGTTAGATACGGTAGTCGCTTAGCGTTTATCCGCCATAGCTCAGTTGGTAGTAGCGCATGACTGTTAATCATGATGTCGTAGGTTCGAGTCCTACTGGCGGAGTAATGATTTCATTGCTGGACTTAGGTCTAGCTTTTTTTGTCAAGTTATTTACTTGTTAAAACTCTAAATTTCAGATATGATATGATTATATTTTAATTGAGAGGTATTATTATGTCGAATTTTGCATCAGAGTTTACACCTATTGCTATTTCTACTGCTAAAGATAAAATTTCTTCTATGGATAAGTTTATTTTATTTATTGGACGTCCTTCTTGTCCATATTGTCAACTTTTTGAACCTAAATTATCAAATGTTGCTCGTAATTCAAATCTTACTATTTTCTATATTAATAGTGAAAATAGTGAAGATCTTGAAGATATTCAAGCTTTACGTAAAAGATATGGCATTGCTACCGTTCCAGCCCTCTTTGTTTCAGAAAATGGAACTGCTAAGGTTGTTTGCGACTCTTCTCTTTCTGAGGATGACATTTTAGATTTTATTTCTTAATTTTTTTTGGAGGTTCTTATGTTTATTTGTAAACACGAGGTCCAGTATTATGAAACAGATCGAATGGGTATTACTCATCATTCTAATTATGTACGATGGATGGAAGAGGCTAGAACTTTTTTTCTAAGAGAGATAGGTTGGCCTTATGAAAAAATTGAAGAGGAGGGAATTATCTCTCCTGTTACTTCAATTTCCTGTGACTATAAAGCTACTTCTACTTTTGCAGATCAGATTTCTATTGAGATTAATGTTAAAAGTGTTAAATCTGCTAAACTTTCTTTTGTGTACCATATGGTAAATCAGAATGGTGTTCTTGTTTGTACAGCTGCTTCTGAACATAGTTTCTTGTCTAAGGATGGTGGTTTTGTTAATCTTAAAAGAGATTATCCCTCATTTTTTAATCTTTTAAAAGAGCATTCAGTTATGCAATAAAAAAGAAGAAAATCATTTTGATTTTCTTCTCAGATTGAAGACAAAGTCCTCAGAAGTTATACTTCTGGGGATTTTTCTTGCTTTGAAGGAGTATAATAAAAGAAAAAGGTATTTGATAAGGTGCTCCTATGTTTCACAAAGAAAACCCTGAATACAATCGACGTCAAGTAGGATTCTATACGCTTGATGAACTTGTGCCTAAAGACCATTTTCTAAGAAAAGTCGAGGAAACGATTGATTTCTCTTTTATTTATGATCTTGTCGAAGATAGTTATTCCTCGGATAATGGTCGCCCTAGTCTAGACCCCGTTTTATTAGTTAAAATTCCGTTGATTCAATGTTTTTATGGCATTCGTTCTATGCGCCAAACCATTAAAGATATTGAGGTGAATACAGCCTACCGTTGGTTTCTTGGCTTATCTCTGGACGATAAGGTACCACATTTTACAACTTACGGTAAGAACTATAGCCGACGCTTTGAAAACAAGGAAGTGTTAGCACACATTTTTAGTCATGTGCTTCATCATGTTTTGGAAGCGGGGCTCATTGATCTCTCAGAAATCTTCATTGATGGGACCCATATCAAGGCAGCTGCTAATAATCATAAGTACAAAACTGTTGTTATTGATCAAAAAGCTAAATTCATGAGTGAACAACTGGAGATTGAGATTAATTTAGATAGGAGAAAACACGCAAAAAAGCTCTTAAAGCCCGCCAAAAAAAGCGAGGCTAAACCTAAGAAACAATCAACGACGGACCCAGACAGTGGTTGGTTTCATAAGGGAGAACATAAGGAGGTCTTCGCTTACAATGCTCAAGTAGCTTGTGATAAACACGGCTGGGCTTTAGCTTATACGGTTGAAGCAGGAAACATCCATGATAGTCAGGCTTTCTCTGCTCTTTTTGTCAAACTAGAACCATTCTCACCTGAATTCATTATTGCGGATTCAGGCTATAAAACACCTAGTATTGCCAAGTTTCTTCTAGAAAAAGGGATTACACCAGTTTTCCCTTACACTAGACCAAGAGGTAAGAAAGATTTTTTACGTCCAAAAGACTTTGTCTATGACGAGCATTTTGATTGTTATCTTTGTCTAGAGAACCAGGTGTTAACTTATCGTACAACTACACGTGAAGGTTATCGAGAGTATAAAAGTAATCCTAAAATTTGTAAGACCTGTCCCTTGTTAGCTATTTGTACAGAAAGTCGCCAGAACCAAAAAGTTGTTGTGCGTCATATTTGGAAAGATGCCCTAGAAGTCTGTGAAGATATTCGCCATCAAAGTGGTATGAAAGAACGGTATCAACACCGGAAAGAAACGATAGAACGGTTATTCGGAACAGCTAAAGAATATCATAACTTACGTTATACCAGAGAAAAAGGAAAGTCCAAAATGGAGGATAAGGTTGGGCTTACTTTAGCGTGTCTAAATATCAAAAAATTGGTAAAAATGATGACAGGAAAGACCTATAATTTTACCCAAATATCTCAATATTATTGGATTATAGGAGAATTAGGTAAGAATATAAAAAGACAAACATCAAAAAAACGATGTTTGTCTTCATTCTGAGAAGAAAATCATTTTGATTTTTCTTCTTTTTTTATTCAGCAAGGAGTTTTTTTGATAAATTGTTAAATTTTTCATCATCAAATACGTTAAATATAACTTTTTTTATTATACTTGATTCATCAATAAAGGTTTTGACTGTTTGAATGGCGATTTTGGCAGCTTTTTGTTTTGGAAAATTGAAATCTCCAGTTGATAGACATGGAATAGCAATTGATTCAATGTTATTTTTCTCAGCTAATGCTAATACTGAAAGATAACTTTTTGCTAAAAGATCTTCATCAATTTGTGTTGGTTGGTCTACTATTTTCGGACCTACAGTATGAATGACAAAGGCAGAAGGAAGATTGTAAGCTGGGGTGATTTTAGCCATGCCAACGGGTTCTTCATATCCTTGTTCTAAGATGAGTTCGAAACAAGCTTGGCGTAACTGAACACCTGCATATGTATGAATAGCATTATCTACACAATCATGAAGTGGTTTCATACATCCTAGTAAGGTTTTATTGGCTGCATTTACGATTGCATCTACTTCAAGTCTTGTAATATCACCCTTCCAGAGGTAGATGCGATCATCTTGAGGGATGGGCTGGAGTGAAGTGAGTTGTACAAATCCACGTTCCCCTTTCCTAACTTGTAGGTAAAGGTCTTGTATTGTCAAGAATTGTGTTGATGCTGCCATTGGTTTACGTGTATTAAAGAGCGCTCTGAGAAGCTTTTGCTTTTCCTCGAGTTCTTCTGGGATAATCAAATCATGTAATTCTAGATTTTCTTTTTTGAGTTCACCTATGAGATAGGTAATCATTGCATCTTTATCCATATTTACTCATTTCTATTTTTTAGTTTTTTATTATTATACTCCCAAGATAGGCTGTGAGCAAGTGATGTCTATGATAGGCAATGATTAATATTTGATAAGAATTTTTTATGTATGTGTCAAATTCTTGCAATGGCCTTTAGAATCATATAGAATAGGTCTACAAAAGTTTTATAATGTCTAGGAGGATGAATATATGACACAAGTAGTAACAGATGCTACATTTGAACAAGAAACAGCTGAAGGGCTCGTTTTGATTGATTTTTGGGCAACTTGGTGTGGGCCTTGCTTGATGCAAGCACCAATTCTTGAGCAACTTTCTGAAGAGATTTCAGAAGATGAACTTAAGATTGTTAAAATTGATGTTGATGAGAACCCAGAAACAGCTCAGAAGTTTGGAATCATGTCTATTCCAACTTTACTCTTCAAAAAAGATGGTGAGGTTGTTAAGCAAGTTGCAGGTGTACATACAAAAGAACAAATTAAAGCTATCGTTGCAGAGCTTAGCTAACTAATCGTCACAGTCCCGTTTAGGGATTTTTATTTTATTCGAACGACAAGGAGAGTCTTATGTCTTATTCATTTCAAAATCCTACTGCTGAGGTTATAGAGTCTTATCTAAAATCAGCAAAGACGATTGCAATTGTTGGTTTATCTCATCGTAAGGAGGCAGCATCTTATCAGGTTGCTCATTTTCTACAAGCTGCTGGTTATCGTATCATACCAGTAAATCCCAAACTAGAAGGCCAGGAGCTTCTTGGAGAGCATGTTTATGCTTATCTTAAAGATATCCCATTTTCGATTGATATTGTTGATGTATTTAGACGAAGTGAGTTTTTACCAGATGTTGCTTATGATTTCTTGAAACGGATGCAAAAGTTTTTTGGAGTCAAATTGGTCTTGAGAATGAGGAGGCTGAGACTATTCTTCGTCAAGCGAATAGACAGGATATTGTAATGAATCGTTGTACAAAGATAGAATATATGCGACTCTTTGTTTAATAAAATGAAAAGGTGAGTGAGCTATGCTCGCTCGTTTTTGTTATAATAGACCTATGATTGAAATTTTTGATACGCATACCCACCTTAATGTGGATAATTTTGCAGGAAAAGAACAAGAAGAAATAGATTTTGCAGCTGAACTAGGTGTTATAAAAATGAATATTGTTGGTTTTGATAAGCCGACAATTGATAAATCTTTAGCACTATCAGAGAAGTATGATCAACTATATAGTACGATTGGATGGCATCCTACGGAAGCAGGGTCCTATTCTCAGGAAATTGAGGATATGATTGTATCACAATTGGATAATCCGAAAGTAGTGGCACTTGGGGAAATTGGTTTGGATTATTATTGGATGGAAGATCCTAAAGAGATTCAGATTGATGTCTTTAAGCGTCAAATAGCTTTGTCAAAGGAACACAATTTACCTTTTGTTGTCCATACACGTGATGCACTTGAGGATACCTACGCTGTTATTAAAGAGGTTGGTGTTGGTCCTCGTGGGGGGATTATGCACTCATATTCAGGATCCTTAGAAATGGCTCAAAAATTTGTTGATCTTGGAATGATGATTTCATTTTCAGGTGTTGTAACTTTTAAGAAGGCTTTGGATGTCCAAGAAGCTGCTCAGAAGTTACCTTTAGATAAGATTCTGGTTGAAACGGATGCACCGTATTTGGCACCCGTTCCCAAACGTGGTCGCGAGAATCGTACAGGCTATACACGTTACGTAGTAGATAAGATTGCTGAGCTTCGTGGTTTAACAAGTGAAGAGGTTGCTAGAGCTACTTATGATAATGCGATGAGGATTTTTGGGTTTAATTAAGTTTAGACTATTTATGGAGGATTAGGAAAATGAATTTAATCAAACAATATCACGAATATCTTAATAATGAAAAGTATAAAAACTTATCAAAAGAATTCTTTGTTAAAGAAGTTGTAGTAGATGCGTTTTTTATTTTTGATACTAATAGTATACTTTATCCGCTTAAAAATTATTTAACTCCTGATAAGGTTTTTGAGGCATTAAATCAAGTGAGAGTGAAGACTTTCATTCCATTTGTTTCTCAAGTAGAATATCTTAATAATGAATCTCAAGTGGTCCAGGGCACTTATAAATTGGAACGGGACACAAATCAAGTGATAGAAAGTATAGAAAAACAAAATAACTTACTTAAGTATGATAAAATAAAAAGATTTAGTCAAGGAAAAAAACTATTTGAATTTAGGGATAAAAAAATTTTCTAATGATTATGATTCAGATAAAAATTTTTTTGAAGTAACTGATAGGTATTGGGAACAAATTGAAACAAATATTAGACCTGAACTAAACAAAATAATTTCTGAAATGAACAATTTAGTTAATGGAGTAAAGAAAGGGGTTACTTCAAATTTTTAGTTGGGAAGATATAATAAGTAAAGAAGATTATGATGGTAAAGAACTTAAAAATAGACTAGAGAACTGGTTAAATGATGTAGAGTTAGGTAAATGTTACGATAAGAATATTTTACAAGATTATGTGTTAAAGATTAAGAAACGATACGATGCTAAGATTTCTCCAGGGTATATGGATTTAAAGGATAAGGAGGGGAAGTATATTCAATTTGGGAATTTAATTATGAAAAGCTCGTATTCTGATGCATTGTTTTGGTTGGAATCTTTGGACTATCTTAAAAAGAATAGCATAAGATCTAAGTATCTTGTTATAGTTTCGAGTGAGTTAAAGGAAGATTGGGTGGTAGATGGTAAGGTTTCATCATTAAAAGATGATCTAGTTAGAGAATGTTTGATTGAAACTGGTATGATTCCTTTAAAAATTGATGTTAAGGATCTAGTTGCACATTTGACGAATATGACGGAAGAAGAGTTACGTCATGCTTATGAGACATTCAATGAGACAAGATGCGCTTTCAGCTTGTATGGTGGAGAGATTCAAACACCGTTAAGCCAGAGAGAAATGATGATTTCAATTTTTGAATCGATACTAAAAAACGAATCAGTAAACAAATACTTGGAGTTGCCATGTCTACAGCTTGCGTCAGAGCACTCGATGAATTCTATCTATAATTCATTTGAACGAGTCTATGACAAAGACAAGAAAGAAGTACTTTTAGGGCTAAATTTAAACTTAAAAGACAAGTTAGTTTATATATATAGACTATTGGAATTGAGAGTACCTGGCAGTGCACCACAGTTAAAATTTTTTGATAATGAAGTACAAAATCAGTGGACTAAAGTATGCAAGAAGATGAAGAAAAAATAAAAATTCAAGAAATCATCGTGGTAGAAGGTAAGGATGATACCGCAAATTTGAGACGTTTTTATGAGGTGGATACCTATGAGACTAGAGGCTCTGCTATCAATGAAGACGACTTAGAGCGTATTGATAAGCTTAATGACTTACGCGGAGTGATTGTTTTCACTGATCCAGACTATAATGGTGAACGTATCCGTAAAATCATCATGGAAGCTGTTCCGACAGCAAAGCATGCTTTCTTAAACCGTGGGGAAGCAACACCAAAATCTAAGACTAAAGGTCGTTCATTGGGGGTTGAGCATGCGAGTTTTGAGGATCTTCAAAAGGCCTTATCTGGAGTTCTAGGTAGTTACGATGATGATAATCAGTTTGATATTAGTAAATCAAATCTTATGAAGTTAGGACTACTAATGGGAGCAGATAGTCGAAAGCGTCGAGAATATTTGGGGGAGGCACTTCGTATTGGTTATTGCAATGGGAAGCAGCTTCTAAAACGTTTGGAATTGTTTGGAATCACTTTAGAGGAGCTAGAAGAGGCTATGTCAAATTACTAGACTACCAGTAATCTTAAAATCAAATCGCTATTAAGTAGCTATTATAGAGGTTGGGATAGTTAAGGATTTGGAATATTTTTTGTCCAAATATAAAAATCGTGAAATTAATAAGAAAAGAGAATAAATGAGAATTGCAGATTATAGCGTGACCAAGGCTGTCCTTGAACGCCATGGCTTTACCTTTAAGAAGTCTTTCGGACAGAACTTCTTAACAGATACAAATATTTTACAAAAAATTGTTGATACGGCAGAGATTGACAAAAATGTCAATGTAATCGAAATTGGACCTGGTATTGGAGCATTAACAGAATTCTTGGCTGAAAATGCTGCGGAAGTTATGGCATTTGAAATTGATGATCGATTGGTTCCGATTTTAGAGGATACATTACGTGATCATGATAATGTTAACGTGATTAATGAAGATGTTCTTAAGGCAGATTTACAGACACGGGTAAAAGAATTTAAAAATTCAGAACTACCAATTAAGGTCGTAGCCAATTTGCCATATTATATTACGACGCCAATCTTGATGCATTTGATTGAGAGTAAGATTCCTTTTGCAGAATTTGTTGTTATGATGCAAAAAGAAGTCGCTGACCGCATTTCTGCAGAGCCTAATAGCAAGGCCTATGGTTCTCTATCAATTGCCGTTCAGTATTATATGACCGCTAAAGTGGCGTTCATTGTCCCTCGTACAGTCTTGTACCAGCACCTAATGTTGACTCAGCCATTTTGAAGATGACGCGTCGTGAACAACCGTTGGTTGAAGTTAAAGATGAGGATTTCCTTTTCCGAGTGGCTAAGGCTAGCTTTGTCCATCGTCGTAAGACATTGTGGAATAATTTAACAAATCATTTTGGTAAATCTGAAGAAGTAAAATCCAAACTTGAGAAGGCATTGGAAATTGCAGATATAAAACCTTCTATTCGTGGAGAGGCTTTATCTATTTCTGATTTTGCACATTTATCAGATGCTTTGAGAGAAGCAGGCCTATAATTCAAAAATCCCACTGAATCTCAGTGGGATTATTAGTTATGCGGAGAAAGGGATTTGAACCCTCACGCTTGAAAAAGCACATGCGCCTGAAGCATGCGTGTCTGCCATTCCACCACCTCCGCAGATGATATGCCTATTATACTGCAATCTATTGAAAATGCAAGGAGGCCCATGGGAAATGGAAAATCCGTTTTTTTGTTCCAGAAAAGCTTTCTAATTTGTGATATAATAGGGCTATTAAACGAATGAGGAGTTCACTTGCAAGGAAGAATTATCAAAGCACTGGCAGGTTTCTATTATGTAGAGCATGATGGTGTTATATACCAGACGCGTGCACGAGGAAATTTTAGAAAAAAAGGACAAACACCTTATGTTGGAGATTTTGTTGAATTTTCAGCAGAGGAAAATTCAGAAGGTTATATCCTTAAAATTGGTCAACGAATCAATAGTTTAGTGCGTCCACCCATTGTCAATATAGATCAGGCTGTGGTTATTATGTCTGTTAAGGAACCGGATTTTAACTGTAATCTTTTGGACCGTTTTTTGGTTCTACTAGAGCATAAAAAAATATAAAAGCCTGTAATCTATATTTCTAAGATGGACTTGGTTGAAGATGATTCAGAAATGAAAGCCATTCAAAAACAATATCAAAGAATTGGTTTTGATTTTATCTTCAGTTTGGAAGAACTATTGCCGCTCTTGACTGATAAAATAACAGTCTTTATGGGACAGACGGGTGTTGGAAAATCAACCTTGTTGAACCGTATTGCCCCACAGTTACATTTAGAAACAGGTGAGATTTCAGACAGTTTAGGTCGTGGACGTCATACTACAAGGGCTGTAAGTCTTTATGACGTTCATGGTGGGAAGATTGCTGACACACCAGGATTCTCTTCGCTAGATTATGAAGTGGATAATGCAGAGGACTTGAGTGAAGCTTTTCCGGAAATTCGTCAAGCTAGTCATGGTTGTAAATTCCGTTCTTGTACTCATACCCATGAGCCTTCTTGCGCTGTTAAGGAAGAGGTTGAAAATGGCCAAATCTGGCAAGTCCGTTATGATAATTACCTTCAATTTCTAAGTGAAATTGAAAATCGTCGTGAAACATATAAAAAAACTGTAAAAAGAAAGTAGGTCTCTCATGTCATATAAAATTGCTCCTTCTATCCTAGCTGCTGATTATGCTAATTTTGCTTCAGAACTAGCTCGTATTGATGCATCAGGTGTGGAATATGTTCACATTGATATTATGGATGGTCAATTTGTTCCTAATATCAGTTGGGGAGCAGATGTGGTTGCTAGTATGCGTAAACATAGCAAGTTAGTTTGATTGTCACCTTATGGTTGTTGATCCTGAGCGTTATGTGGATGCCTATGCACAAGCTGGTGCAGATATCATGACCATTCATGTTGAAGCCACTAGGCATATCCATGGTGCCCTCCAGAAAATCAAAGTTGCTGGTATGAAAGCAGGTGTTGTGATTAATCCTGGAACCCCAGTTGAGGCACTTATTCCTGTACTTGATTTAGTGGATCAAGTACTTATCATGACTGTAAATCCAGGTTTTGGTGGTCAGGCGTTCATTCCAGAAATGATGTCTAAAGTAGAGCGCGTTGTGGAGCTTCGCGAAAAAGGTGGCTATTCATTCGATATTGAAGTTGATGGTGGTGTAGATAATAACACTATTGCAGCATGTGCCAAGGCGGGGGCTAATGTTTTTGTCGCGGGCTCTTACCTCTTCAAAAATCCTGATTTGACAGCGCAAGTTCAAACGCTTCGTGATGCTATCGATGCCTAAAATAGCTTTATTTGTCGGTGGTGAGCTAGAGTGGTTCACTACCGATTTTGATTATTTTGTTGGGGTGGATCGTGCGTGCTTACGTTTGTTGGAGTTAGGTTTACCTATTGATTTGTCTGTTGGAGACTTTGATTCAGTATCTCGGTCAGAGTTAGAGATGATCCAATCAGCTACCAAAGATTGTATGATTGCTCCGGCTGAAAAGGATGACACGGATACAGAGTTAGCCCTAAAAATTACATTTCAGTTATATCCTGAGGCGGAAGTAACTATTTTCGGTGCTTTTGGTGGCAGAATTGATCATATGTTATCAAATATATTTTTGGTCAGCGATCCTGAATTAGCTCCTTTTATGAGGCGTATCTGTTTGCGAGATAAGCAAAATAAGATTACTTATTATCCAGAAGGAAGTCATAAAGTTTTACCAGAACCTGGAATGACATATGTTTCTTTTTTACATGAGGGTGATGGAGAACTGACGATTTTGGGAGCAAAATACGAATTAACTAGTATGAATTATTTCCAGAAGAAAATCTATTCTAGCAATGAATTCATTGATGGTCCGATTCAAGTGCTTGTGCCAAATGGATATGTGATTGTCATCCAGACTAAAGATAGGAGTTAGTATGATTTATCTACTTACACTTTTAACTTTATTAAGCTTGGGGATTCTTATTGTTCTTTTCTTGAAGAATATGGAGTTAAAAGAACAGATTAATAAGAGTTTGGAAGAAAATGCAGATAATCTTTCAGATCAAGTTTCGTTTCAATTGGAAAGTTTTGCTAAGACAAACCAACTGGAAACAACAAAGCAATTGAACCAATTGCAGATGGAACTATATCAACAGTTGACAGATATCCGAGAGGTTTTACATCAAAATTTGTCTGATAATCGAGACCGTTCTGACCAACGTCTTGAGCAAATAAACCAAAGCTTAACCAAAGCTGTTAAAGATATGCAGGATTCCAATGAGAAACGTTTGGAACAAATGCGTCAGACAGTTGAAGAGAAACTTGAGCAAACCTTACAAACACGTTTACAAGCCTCTTTTGAGACAGTTTCAAGACAGTTAGAGTCGGTTAATCAGGGCTTGGGGGAAATGAAAAATGTAGCCAAGGATGTTGGAAGTCTTAACAAGGTCCTTTCAAATACAAAAACACGAGGTATTTTGGGAGAGCTTCAATTAGGGCAAATTATTGAAGACATATTGACTGTTAATCAGTACGAGCGAGAATTTCCTACGGTATCAGGTTCAAGTGAACGAGTTGAATATGCAATCAAAATGCCAGGAAACCATAAAGACGAATATATCTACCTTCCCATTGATTCTAAGTTTCCTTTGGAAGATTACTATCGTCTGGAAGATGCTTATGAGTCTGGTAATAAAGAGGAGATTGAGAATCACCGTAAGTCACTTCTGGCTAGTATTAAGCGATTTGCAAAGGATATTAACAAGAAGTATCTTAACCCACCTGAAACTACAAATTTTGGTATATTATTTTTGCCGACGGAAGGACTTTATGCTGAGGTAGTACGCCAACCAGCCTTCTTTGACGCCCTTCGTCGCGAGGAGAATATTGTTATCGCAGGGCCGTCAACCTTATCAGCACTCTTGAATTCATTGTCTGTAGGTTTTAGAACTTTGAATATTCAAAAGAATGCGGATGATATTAGTAAGATTTTAGGTAACGTCAAACTAGAATTTGGCAGGTTTGGAGATATGTTAGCTAAAGCTCAGAAACAATTGAATACAGCAAGTAAAACCGTCGATAGTCTTCTTAACACAAGGAGTAGGGCAATTGTTAGAGCTCTTGATACAATTGAAACCTATCAAGACAGTGCGATACAAAGTTTGTTGGATTTACCACGATTAGAAAACGAGGACAAGCATGAAGATTAATCAAATGAAAAAAGACGAGTATTTTGAAGGTTTTTATCTGATTAAGCGTGCAGAGGTACGTAAGACAAGAGCAGGAAAGGATTACATTGCCTTTACATTCCAGGATGATACTGGAGAGATTTCAGGCAACCTATGGGATGCTCAGCCTTATAATGTCGAAGAATTTACCGCAGGTAAAGTAGTGCATATGGAGGGCCGTCGAGAGGTTTATAATAATACTCCTCAGGTAAACCAAATTACCTTACGCTTGCCTACATTTGGTGAGCCAAATGATCCGGCTGATTTCAAAGAGAAACCACCAGTAAATCCTTCCGAAGTACGCGAATACCTAGAGCAAATGATTTTCAAGATTGAGGAAGCAACTTGGCAGCGTGTTGTTCGTGCCCTTTATCGAAAGTATAATAAAGAGTTCTTCACTTTTCCAGCTGCTAAAACAAATCATCATGCTTTTGAAAGTGGACTAGCCTATCATACAGCTACTATGGTTCGCCTAGCGGACAGCATTGGAGATATTTATCCAGAGCTCAATAAGAGCCTACTCTTTGCCGGAATTATGCTTCATGATTTGGCTAAGGTTATTGAACTTACTGGTCCTGAAAATACTGAGTATACGGTTCGTGGAAACTTAATTGGTCATATTGCTTTGATTGATGAAGAAATCACTAAGGTGCTCATGGAGCTCAATATTGATGATACGCGTGAGGATGTCGTTGTTTTGCGTCATGTCATTCTCAGCCACCACGGACAACTAGAGTATGGTAGCCCAGTGCGACCTCGTATTATGGAAGCAGAAATTATTCATATGATTGATAATCTTGATGCCAGTATGATGATGATGACGACAGCCCTTAATCTAGTAGGTCCAGGAGAAATGACAAATCGTCTCTTTGCTATGGATAATCGTTCTTTCTACAAGCCAAAATTTGATTAAAATCGAAATTAAGCGAGCATTTTATATGAAAATGTTCGTTTTTTGCTGTATTATGGTATAATAGTTAAAAAGTACAGAAAATATAGGTAACATATGAAATTAAAACGAAGTGAGCGCATGGTAGTGATTTCAAACTACCTGATTAATAATCCTTATCAATTGACAAGCCTCAACACCTTTGCAGAGCGTTATGAAGCTGCAAAGTCTTCAATCTCAGAAGATGTTGCTATCATTAAAAAAGCTTTTGAGGAAAGTCAGATAGGAGAAATCGAAACAGTAACGGGTGCATCTGGTGGCGTTATGTTTACACCAACTATTTCTGATGAAGATGCAAGAAGTCTGGTTGAAGATCTTTGTAAACGTCTTTCCGAGAGTGATCGTATCTTACCAGGTGGTTATCTCTACCTATCTGATTTACTGAGTACACCGTCTATTTTGAAAAATGTTGGTCGTATCATTGCTAGTGCCTTTAAAGGACAAAAAATTGATGCCGTTATGACTGTTGCAACTAAAGGAGTTCCTTTAGCAAATGCAGTAGCAGATGTCTTGAACATTCCATTTGTTATCGTTCGTCGTGACTTGAAAATTACAGAAGGTTCAACCGTATCGGTAAACTATGTTAGTGGTTCAAGTGATCGTATTGAAAAGATGTTTCTTTCAAAACGTAGTTTGAAACCAAATAGCCGCGTCCTTATTGTTGATGATTTTCTTAAAGGTGGTGGTACCATTACGGGTATGATTAGCTTGCTTTCAGAATTTGATAGTGAGTTAGTAGGTGTAGCTGTATTCGCAGAAAATGCTAAAGGTGATCGTGATATCCATGAATATAAATCATTACTTACTGTTTCTGACATCGATGTAAAAGCACAGAAGGTAGAAGTTGAAGTCGGTAATATTTTTGACAAATAATTAATCTACGATAGTATTCCTAATTTAACGATTAGGAATTTTTCTTTTTAACAAGAAAGTCTTGACAATAATTATCAAAAAATGATACTATATTAGACGGTACTTTTTTACTTTTTGGTCTCTCAAAAGTGTACAGAGACGATGCTGACATAAGTTGCAAAAAGTACACACAGATATGGGCTGTCACCAAGTGCCATATCAACCAAAAAAATAAAAAAACACAGGAGAATGTAGATGCCTACAATTAACCAATTGGTTCGTAAACCACGTCAATCAAAAGTTGTAAAATCTAAATCACCAGCTTTGAACGTTGGTTACAACAGCCACAAAAAAGTTCAAACTAACGTATCTTCACCACAAAAACGTGGTGTTGCAACACGTGTTGGAACAATGACACCTAAGAAACCTAACTCAGCCCTTCGTAAATTCGCTCGTGTACGTTTGAGCAACCTTATCGAAGTTACTGCTTACATCCCAGGTATCGGACACAACCTCCAAGAACACAGCGTTGTTCTTATCCGTGGTGGACGTGTAAAAGACCTTCCAGGGGTACGTTACCACATCGTCCGTGGTGCACTTGATACTGCAGGTGTAGCTGATCGTAAACAAAGCCGTTCTAAATACGGTGCTAAACGTCCTAAAGGATAAGAAGGGAGATAAGATAAAATGAGTCGTAAAAATAGAGCGCCTAAACGCGAAGTATTGGCAGATCCATTGTACAATTCAAAAATCGTTACACGTCTTATCAACCGTGTAATGCTTGACGGTAAACGTGGTACTGCTGCAACAATCGTATACGATGCTTTCGAGCAAATCAAAGAAGCAACTGGAAACGATGCTCTTGAAGTATTTGAAACAGCTATGGACAACATCATGCCTGTACTTGAAGTACGTGCACGTCGTGTCGGTGGTTCAAACTACCAAGTCCCAGTTGAAGTTCGTCCAGAACGTCGTACAACTCTTGGTCTTCGTTGGTTGGTTAACGCATCACGTGCGCGTGGTGAACACACTATGAAAGATCGTCTTGCAAAAGAAATCATGGATGCTGCAAACAACACTGGTGCATCAGTTAAGAAACGTGAAGATACTCACAAAATGGCTGAAGCAAACCGTGCCTTTGCACACTTCCGCTGGTAATCATAAGTTTCAAGCTGAATTACAGTCATATATTCATAAGCTAAGATTATGGATTTGTAATAGGCTGACTCTGAATTCAAATAATATCATTCATATCATTTGAAAACCAGTTAAATATTAGTGAAAAAACGGGTAGGTCCTGCCTATCCGTTTTTTGACAATAATGTTATAATAAATAAGTAAACTAAAATATTTATAGGAGAATAAACCTAATGGCACGCGAATTTTCACTTGCAAAAACTCGTAATATCGGTATCATGGCCCACGTCGATGCCGGTAAAACAACTACAACAGAGCGTATCCTTTACTATACTGGTAAAATCCACAAAATCGGTGAAACTCACGAAGGTGCATCACAAATGGACTGGATGGAGCAAGAACAAGAACGTGGTATCACAATCACATCTGCCGCTACAACAGCACAATGGGATGGTCACCGCGTTAACATCATTGATACACCAGGACACGTGGACTTCACAATCGAAGTACAACGTTCACTCCGTGTATTGGATGGTGCCGTAACCGTTCTTGACTCACAATCAGGTGTAGAACCTCAAACTGAAACAGTTTGGCGTCAAGCAACTGAGTATGGTGTTCCACGTATCGTATTTGCCAACAAAATGGATAAAATCGGTGCAGACTTCCTTTACTCAGTAAGCACACTTCACGATCGTCTTCAAGCAAACGCACACCCAATCCAATTGCCAATCGGTGCTGAAGATGATTTCCGTGGTATCATTGACTTGATTAAAATGAAAGCTGAAATCTATACTAATGACCTTGGTACAGATATTCTTGAAGAAGATATTCCAGCTGATTACGTTGATCAAGCAAACGAATACCGTGAAAAATTGATTGAAGCAGTTGCTGAAACTGACGAAGATTTGATGATGAAATACCTTGAAGGTGAAGAAATCACTAACGAGGAATTGAAAGCAGCTATCCGTCGTGCAACAATCAACGTTGAATTCTTCCCAGTTCTTTGTGGTTCTGCCTTCAAGAACAAAGGTGTTCAATTGATGCTTGATGCGGTTATCGATTACCTTCCAAGCCCACTTGATATCCCTGCAATCAAAGGTATCAACCCAGATACAGACGAAGAAGAAACTCGTCCAGCATCTGATGATGAGCCATTTGCAGCTCTTGCCTTCAAGATCATGACTGACCCATTTGTAGGTCGTTTGACATTTATCCGTGTTTACTCAGGTATCCTTCAATCAGGTTCATATGTAATGAACACATCTAAAGGTAAACGTGAACGTATCGGACGTATCCTTCAAATGCACGCTAACAGCCGTCAAGAAATTGAACAAGTATACGCTGGTGATATCGCTGCTGCTATCGGTTTGAAAGATACTACAACTGGTGACTCATTGACTGATGAAAGCTAAAGTTATTCTTGAGTCAATCGAAGTTCCAGAACCAGTTATCCAATTGATGGTTGAGCCTAAGACTAAAGCTGACCAAGATAAGATGGGTATCGGTCTTCAAAAACTTGCTGAAGAAGATCCAACATTCCGTGTTGAAACTAACCCTGAAACTGGTGAAACAGTTATCTCTGGTATGGGTGAACTTCACCTTGATGTCCTTGTTGACCGTTTGAAACGTGAACACAAAGTTGAAGCAAACGTAGGTGCTCCACAAGTATCATACCGTGAAACATTCCGTGCAGCTACACAAGCACGTGGATTCTTCAAACGTCAATCTGGTGGTAAAGGTCAGTTTGGTGATGTTTGGATTGAATTTACTCCAAATGAAGAAGGTAAAGGTTTCGAATTCGAAAATGCTATCGTCGGTGGTGTGGTTCCACGTGAATTCATCCCTGCAGTAGAAAAAGGATTGGAAGAATCTATGGCTAACGGTGTCCTTGCTGGATACCCAATGGTTGACATCAAAGCTAAGCTTTACGATGGTTCATACCACGATGTCGATTCATCTGAAACTGCCTTCAAGATCGCTGCATCTCTTGCACTTAAAGAAGCTGCTAAGACTGCACAACCAACTATCCTTGAACCAATGATGCTTGTAACAATCACTGTTCCTGAAGAAAACCTTGGTGACGTTATGGGTCACGTTACAGCTCGTCGTGGACGTGTTGATGGTATGGAAGCACACGGTAACAGCCAAATCGTTCGTGCATATGTTCCACTTGCTGAAATGTTCGGTTATGCAACAACACTTCGTTCTGCAACTCAAGGTCGTGGTACATTCATGATGGTATTTGACCACTATGAAGATGTTCCTAAATCAGTTCAAGAAGAAATCATCAAGAAATTCTGGTGAAGCTTAATTAGAACTTATAAAGTTAAGGTACTTATGAAAGTAAGTGCCTTTTCTATTTGCAATTTTTTGAAAAAAATTATATAATATGACTGTTGAAAGGTTGAATTGAAAGCGCTCAAGTTAATCTTTTCACAATAGGGAGAGCTTGCTCTCAAAATTATATTTATTTGATTTTCATAAGGAGGAAATCACTAATGGTAGTTAAAGTTGGTATTAACGGTTTCGGTCGTATCGGTCGTCTTGCTTTCCGTCGTATCCAAAACGTAGAAGGTGTTGAAGTTACACGCATCAATGACCTTACAGATCCTACAATGCTTGCACATTTGTTGAAATATGACACAACTCAAGGTCGTTTCAACGGAACTGTTGAAGTAAAAGAAGGTGGATTTGAAGTTAACGGTAAATTCGTTAAGGTTTCTGCTGAACGTGATCCAGAACAAATTGACTGGGCTAGTGACGGTGTAGAAATCGTTCTTGAAGCAACTGGTTTCTTTGCAACTAAAGCAGCTGCTGAAAAACACTTGCACGCTAATGGTGGTGCTAAGAAAGTTGTTATCACTGCTCCTGGTGGAAGCGATGTTAAAACAATCGTATTCAACACTAACCACGATACACTTGATGGTACTGAAACAGTTATTTCAGGTGCTTCATGTACAACTAACTGTTTGGCACCAATGGCTAAAGCATTGCAAGATAACTTTGGTGTTAAACAAGGTTTGATGACTACTATCCACGGTTACACTGGAGACCAAATGATCCTTGATGGACCACACCGTAAAGGTGATTTGCGTCGTGCTCGTGCTGGTGCTGCTAACATCGTTCCTAACTCAACTGGTGCTGCTAAAGCTATCGGTTTGGTTATCCCTGAATTGAACGGTAAACTTGACGGTGCTGCTCAACGTGTTCCAGTTCCAACAGGTTCTGTAACTGAGTTGGTTTCAGTCCTTAACAAAGAAGTAACTGTTGATGAAGTTAACGCAGCAATGAAAGCAGCTGCTAACGAATCTTACGGTTACACTGAAGATCCAATCGTATCTTCTGACGTTGTTGGTATGTCATTCGGTTCATTGTTTGACGCAACTCAAACTAAGTTCAAACTGTTGATGGACATCAATTGGTTAAAACTGTGTCATGGTACGACAATGAAATGTCATACACTTCACAACTTGTACGTACTCTTGAATACTTCGCAAAAATTGCTAAATAATTCAATAGTATATTAAGAAGAGCTTAGGCTCTTCTTTTTTTGTACAGAAAATAAGGCTCTTTTGAAGCAAGTTAAAGGGCGTTTCAAAAACTGCAATGGCAAATTGCAAACTGGCTAATAGGATTAAACGTGTCCATAGTGAGACTGAGGTTTGGTTAATATAGGAAACGAGAGTTTGTTTAAAGGTAAGAAAGAAGAAAAGAGGAATAAGTGTAAGTATGAGGATTATATGTAAATCCTGATCAGCTTTTTTCTGAATTTTATTTAGTTGTTTTTTCATTGTTATTCTGCCTTTCTATTTTGATTATATGGTAGATGTACTTGTACTAGTAATAAGCTAGAAATCCTTCTGATTTTGCTATCTCTTTTAGGTATTTTGTGATATAATGAAAACGTATTAAAAAATTAAGGAGTCTGATCAAATGGCTAAATTGACTGTTAAAGATGTTGACTTGAAAGGGAAAAAAGTTCTCGTTCGTGTTGACTTCAACGTTCCTGTAAAAGACGGTGTGATCACTAATGATAACCGTATCACTGCTGCTCTTCCAACAATCAAGTATATCCTTGAACAAGGTGGACGTGCAATCCTCTTCTCTCACCTTGGACGTGTAAAAGAAGAAGCTGACAAAGAAGGTAAATCACTTGCTCCTGTAGCTGCTGACTTGGCTGCTAAATTGGGTCAAGACGTTAAATTTATCCCAGGAGTTACACGTGGCGCTGAATTGGAAGCAGCTGTTAACGCTCTTGAAGATGGACAAGTTCTCTTGGTTGAAAACACTCGTTTTGAAGATGTTGATGGCAAGAAAGAATCTAAATGATCCTGAACTTGGTAAATACTGGGCATCACTTGGAGATGGTATCTTCGTAAACGATGCATTCGGTACAGCTCACCGTGCACACGCATCTAACGTTGGTATCTCAGCAAACGTTGACAAAGCTGTTGCTGGTTTCCTTCTTGAAAACGAAATTGCTTACATCAAAGAAGCAGTTGAAACTCCAGAGCGTCCATTCGTAGCTATCCTTGGTGGTTCTAAAGTATCTGATAAGATTGGTGTTATCGAAAACCTTCTTGCAAAAGCTGATAAAGTTCTTATCGGTGGTGGTATGACTTACACATTCTACAAAGCACAAGGTATCGAAATCGGTAACTCACTTGTAGAAGAAGATAAACTTGATGTTGCTAAAGCTCTTCTTGAAAAATCAAACGGTAAATTGATCTTGCCAGTTGACTCAAAAGAAGCTAATGCATTTGCTGACTACACTGAAGTGAAAGACACTGAAGGTGAAGCAGTAGACCCAGGTTTCCTTGGTTTGGATATCGGTCCTAAATCAATTGCTGAATTCGATAAAGCCTTGACTGGTGCGAAAACAGTTGTATGGAATGGTCCTATGGGTGTATTTGAAAACCCTGACTTCCAAGCTGGTACAATCGGTGTGATGGATGCTATCGTGAAACAACCAGGCGTTAAATCAATCATCGGTGGTGGTGACTCAGCTGCCGCAGCAATCAACCTTGGACGTGCAGATAAATTCTCATGGATTTCTACTGGTGGTGGTGCTTCTATGGAACTTCTTGAAGGTAAAGAACTTCCAGGATTGGCTGCACTTACTGATAAATAAGTCTATTAGAATGAAAAGAGTTGGGAAACCAACTCTTTTTTGTGTCATCTCATTGAGTATTTGATAGAGGCTAAAACTATTATTGGGAAGTAAGTTTCTTTCAAAAAATTGCGATTATTAGTTTGAACTTTGCGGCATAATACTGTAGAAGTAGCCAAAAGTTTCATAATCATGTTAAAATAGTAAAATGGGATTGAAATTTGAACCGAAGAAATTTAAATTTGGTATGCGTACACTTAAGACGGGGATTGCTGTCTTTCTAGTTTTAGGTCTTTTTTCTGCATTAGGGTGGGAAGGGCTTCAGATTGGTTGTTTGACAGCAGTCTTTAGTCTTCGAGAAAACTTCGATAGAAGTATTCAGTTTGGTAAGTCACGTATTTTTGCGAATACGGTTGGAGGGCTTTTATCGCTATTATTTTACTTTGTGAATATGTGGTTTAATCATTCAGTTTGGGTGACTTTGCTATTGGTTCCAATTTTGACAATGCTGACGATTGTCATTAATGTATCTTTTAATAATGCATCTGGTGTTATTGGAGGGGTGGCTGCACTTCTGATTATTACCTTGTCTATTCCACCTGATAATACCTTTACTTATGTTATTGCTCGAGTCTTTGAAACTTTCTGTGGAGTCTTTATAGCAATCCTTGTCAATTATGATTATGATTGGTTACTTAAACACTTAAATAAGAATGATAGGGTTCTATTGAACTCTATTTTTTATGTTTTTTTGATAAAATCCTTAAATTAGAGCGAATACACAATGTAATGTTCGGGAATTGCTTATTGTGTAAGAAAAAGTAACATAAACTGTTGACATGTAGAAATATTCAGAATATAATTGTTAGGAAAGGAGGATGATCATGGCAAGAGAGAAAGAATTAAGGCGTTCTCTAGCTGTTTTTCCGATTGGAACAGTTATGAAATTGACGGATTTAACTGCTCGTCAAATTCGTTACTATGAAGATCAAGGTTTAATTCAACCTGAACGTACAGCTGGAAATCGTCGTATGTACTCATTAAATGATATGGATCGTTTATTGGAAATCAAAGATTTTTTGGATGATGGTTACAATATTGCAGCGATTAAGCATGAGTACGAAGAACGTGAAGTTCGTGCCCAACAAAAACAAGCGGCTTTAACAGATGCGGACGTTCGACGTATCTTGCATGATGAACTCCTTCAGCAAGGCCGTTTTACGACCCCGTCACAACAATTTGGTAACTTGCGTATCTAATTACGCTTTGAACTTTTATTTTTGGTTTTTATAAAGGAGACCCCTATTATGGCAATCACAGCAGCTGATATTCGTCGCGAAGTCAAAGAGAAGAATGTTACTTTCTTGCGTTTAATGTTCTCTGATATTCTTGGTGTTATGAAGAACGTTGAAATTCCTGCGACAGATGAACAGTTGGATAAGGTACTTTCAAATAAAGCTATGTTTGATGGTTCATCAATCGAGGGATTTGTTCGTATCAACGAATCTGATATGTATCTTTACCCAGATCTTGATACGTGGACAGTTTTCCCTTGGGGTGATGAAAATGGTGCAGTAGCTGGTCTTATTTGTGATATCTATACCTCTGCAGGTGAACCATTTGCCGGTGACCCTCGTGGTAACTTGAAAAAGGCTTTGCGTCATATGGAAGAAGTTGGTTATAAATCATTTAACCTTGGACCAGAACCAGAATTCTTCCTTTTCAAATTAGATGAACAAGGTAATCCTACGCTTGAAGTTAACGATAAAGGTGGTTATTTTGACCTTGCACCAACTGACCTTGCAGACAATACACGTCGTGAAATCGTTAATGTGTTGACAGAAATGGGATTTGATGTTGAAGCATCTCACCACGAAGTGGCGGTTGGTCAACATGAAATCGACTTCAAGTATACAGATGTTTTGAAGGCTTGTGATAATATCCAAATTTTCAAATTGGTTGTTAAGACAATCGCTCGTAAACATGGTCTTTATGCGACATTTATGGCGAAACCTAAATATGGTATTGCTGGTAGCGGTATGCACTGTAACATGTCTCTCTTCACTGAAGAAGGAAATGCATTCTTTGATCCAGAGGATCCACGTGGTATGCAATTGTCTCAAGATGCTTACTACTTCCTTGGTGGTTTGATGAAACACGCATACAACTATACTGCAATTATTAACCCAACAGTTAACTCTTACAAACGTTTGGTTCCTGGATACGAAGCTCCTGTATATATTGCATGGGCAGGTAGCAACCGTTCACCATTGATCCGCGTTCCTGCGTCTCGTGGTATGGGTACACGTTTGGAATTACGTTCAGTAGACCCAATGGCAAACCCATACTTGGCACTTGCTGTACTTTGGAAGCAGGTCTTGATGGTATTATCAACAAGATTGATGCTCCAGATCCAGTTGAAACAAACATCTACTCAATGTCTCCTGAAGAACGTAAAGAGGCTGGTATTATTGATTTGCCATCAACACTTCGTAACGCTCTTAAAGCATTGGAAACAGATGAAGTGGTTCGTCAAGCTTTGGGTAATCATATCTATACAAACTTCCTTGATGCGAAACGTATGGAATGGGCAAGTTATGCTACCTTTGTTTCACAATGGGAAATTGATAACTACTTGGACATTTATTAAGAAATTAAATTTGAAAATCAGGTTATGCCTGGTTTTCTTTTTCTTTTAAATTTATTAAGTTCTTGGACAAATTACGTAGTTTTAACTGAGCTGTTTTCTTTTGTCATATTTCTTTATTCCTCCTTAATCGCATTAAAATATGAGAGTGTTAAACTAATTTTATATTAATCTTATTCAGGGGGAAATATGAAAACTACAAAAAAAAGCTGCTTTGGCAGCAGCCTCAAGTGCATTATTGCTCGGTCTTACAGTCGCACAAACAGTTAATGCTGACACTTATACAGTTCAAAATGGAGATTCATTCTTCGGGATTGCTAGTCAGTATGGTGTAGATCCTTATCAATTGGCGGCTGAAAATGGCATGACTATTTGGTCAACAATTGTTCCTGGTGGAAGCTTGGAAGTTTCAGGTGCTACGACAGCAGTTGAGGAAACGACAGAAGCTTCTTCTTCAGAGGTAACAGCTACTGATTCAGATGCTACTTGGAATCGTTACCCAGTTGGTCAATGTACATGGGGTGTTAAGGAAGTTGCTCCATGGGTAAGTAACTGGTGGGGTAATGGTGGCGATTGGGCAGGAAGCGCTGCTAGCCAAGGTTATGCTGTAGGTTCAACACCTGTGACAGGATCAATTGTATGTTGGACTGATGGTGGTTATGGTCACGTTGGTTATGTAACACAAGTTGATCAAGATGGTCAAATTCAAATCTTGGAGTCAAATTATCAAGGTCAACAACAAATCAACAACTATCGTGGTTGGTTTGACCCACAAAACTCAACTACACCAGGTTCAGTATCTTACATTTATCCAGGTGCATAAAATGAAAAAAGCGTTATAAGCGCTTTTTTTTACTTGTTGGAAGGGTTGTGCTCCAGATTGGATTTAAACTTAAAAAATGGTAGCTAGATGGCTACCATTTTTTTATTTATCAGGTGTGAGAATCATTGGAATAATGATTGGTTCACGTTCTGTCTTTTCATATAAGAATGGGCGTAAAGCATTGACGATAGCTCCGTTAACGGATTGGATGCTAGCATCCTTATTCTTAAGAGCGATACGAATAGCATTGAATAGAATGCGTTGGCTTTCACGGATAAGATCGCCAGATTCACGCATATAGATGAAGCCACGGCTGAGGATGTCTGGACCGGCTAGAATCATCTTAGACTTGAAGTCGACAGTTGCTACGGCAAGTACGACACCATCTTCAGAGAGATCACGACGGTCACGAAGAACGGCAGCTCCGATATCCCCAATACCATTACCATCAACATAGATATCTTGAGCATTGAAGTGACCTGCACGACGCGCAGAGTCTTTTGTTAGGGCTAAGACATCACCATTTTCCATGATAAAGATATTATCTTTTGGAACACCACAATCAACAGCAAGGCCTGCGTGGACTTTCTGCATGCGGTATTCACCGTGAACAGGCATGAAGAATTTTGGTTTAATCAAACGAAGCATGAGTTTTTGCTCTTGTTGACCACCGTGTCCAGAGGTATGGATATTGTTGATTTTACCGTGGATAACATCAACCCCAGCTTCTTGGATGGTATTAATCAAGCGGTTAACGCTGGTTGTGTTCCCTGGGATAGGGCTAGACGAGAAGATAACGGTGTCACCAGGTTGTAGTGTCACTTGGCGGTGCATACCATTGGCGATACGAGCAAGAGCTGCCATAGGCTCACCTTGAGAACCAGTACACATGATAAGAATCTCACTGGCATGATAGTTCTTCATCTCACTAGGGTCAATAATAGTTCCTTTTGGAACTTTGATGTAGCCTAGTTCAACCCCATTGACAATGGCTTTTTCCATAGAACGTCCGAAGACAACAATCTTACGGCCAGTTTTTACAGCGGCTTCGGCAGCTTGTTGCAGACGGAAAATGTTTGAGGCAAATGAGGCGAAGATAATACGTCCGTGAATGCCTTCAATGATTTTCATGATGGATTGGCCGACGACCTTCTCAGAATTAGTGAAAGTTGGTACTTCGGCATTGGTTGAGTCTGAGAGGAGGCAAAGAACCCCTTCCTCACCAAGCGCAGCCATACGGTGAAGGTCTGCTGGCTCACCAACTGGAGTAAAGTCGAACTTAAAGTCACCGGTACATACAATCTTACCTTGTGGCGTATGGATGACGATACCGAGAGGTTCTGGAATTGAGTGAGTTGTACGGAAGAAGGTCACACTCATGTTTTTGAAAGTAAGCTCTGTATTAGCATTAATTTCATAGAGTTGCGCATCACGAAGTAGTCCGTGTTCTTCCAATTTTCCTTTGATAAGTGCAAGAGCAAGTGGTCCTGCATAGATTGGGATATTTGCCTGTTTAAGAAGGAAGGGAATACCACCAATATGGTCTTCGTGACCGTGAGTAATGACAAGAGCCTTTACGCGGTCAACGTTTTCAACGATGTAAGAATAGTCTGGGATAACATAGTCGATACCGAGAAGATCATCCTCGGGGAATTTAATACCTGCATCGACAATGATAATTTCATCTTGGTATTCAATACCATAGGTGTTTTTACCGATTTCCCCCAAACCACCAATCGCATAAACCCCAACTTCTTCAGGTTTTAGATTGATTTTTGATGTCATGGTCTTAGAACTCCGTTACTTCAAAAACGCCTGTTTCTTTCTCGTATTCAAGAGCTTTTTCTGAGAGGAGCTCAATGAATTCGATGTTGTAGGCAGTGTTTTTTTCGATGATTTGGCGAGCTTGGATACGGCCCTCAAGTTCAGTTTCTGCATCAATATCTAGGTAGAGTGATTTTGTCTGTTCGCGGCGTGGACTGCGCTCTTTAGTTTCTTGGTAAAAGACTTTATAAATCATGGTTTTCCTTTCTTTCCAAAAGGCTCTGCCATTCTATAAAAAAACCGGTCAAGTTAATCTTTCTGTGATTTACTTGACGTTATGATATTCACTTTTATGAGTAATAGCTAGTAGCCTTGATTCGTTTAACAATTACTATTATTGTACCATAAGATAAGGGCTAGATAAAGAAAATGGCGGAAAAAGTTGGAAAATGTTCGTTTCTGGGAAACAGTGACTTGTGTTATAATAGAAAAGCATAAAAGGAAACAAGGAAAAAAGATGAAAATATTAGCATTTGATACCTCTAGCACTGCTTTATCAGTAGCTTTGTTGGAAGATGAAAAACTGGTTGCAGAGTCAACTGTCACAGTAAAAAAGAACCACAGTATTAGTCTGATGCCCACCATCGATTTTTTAGTTGCTCAGGCAGGCTGGCAACCAGCTGATTTGGAACGTATTGTGGTTGCACAGGGGCCTGGATCCTATACGGGTCTTCGTGTGGCTGTCGCAACAGCTAAGACTTTAGCTTATGCCCTTGACATTGATTTGGTAGGAGTTTCAAGTCTACAGGCACTGACAGACCTTTCGGTTGACGGTATTGTGGTTCCTATCATGGATGCTCGTCGTAATAATGTTTACGTTGGTTTTTATGAAAATGGTCAAGCCCTCGTCCCTGATTGCCATGCAGCTTTTGTCGATGTTCTTGAGCAGGCTAAAGTTTATGAAAAGGTGACATTTGTGGGTGAAGTAGCTAATTTTGCGGATCAGATTAAGGAAAGTCTCCCAGAGGCAACTATCTTGTCAAGTCTTCCATCAGCTCAGCTGATTGGACGTTTAGGCTTATCCTTGCCTTCTGTTGATGTGGATGCCTTTGTTCCACATTACTTGAAACGGGTTGAGGCCGAGGAAAATTGGCTTAAGACGCATGAGGAGACTAACCGTGACAACTACATCAAGCGCGTCTAGATTGAGTAACCAAGAGCAAGCTCAACTGATTTATCGGATTTTGTCGGATGTTTATGACAAATCTCCGTGGACGATAGAACAAGTGGTAGCGGACTTGGCTTTGGATACGACGGAGTATTTCTATGTTTATGATCAGGAAGAAGTTGTTGGTTTTTTAGCCCTTCAAAATTTGGTGGGTGAGCTTGAGGTGACCAATATCGCCGTTTTAAAAGCTTATCAGGGGCGTGGTTATGCTAGTCAGCTGATGAAGCATTTGGAAGAGCGTAGTGAGCCTATATTTCTAGAAGTAAGGGCTTCAAATCAAGTCGCTCAGGCACTTTATAGAAAATTTGGTTTTGAAAGTCTAGGAATTCGGAAAAATTATTATCATGAGCCTCAAGAAGATGCAGTTATCATGAGGCGAGAGGAAGTCTAATGGCAGATAGATATATTTTGGCAGTGGAGAGCTCATGTGATGAGACTTCAGTTGCCGTTTTGAAAAATGAGAAAGAACTTTTAAGTAATATTATTGCCAGTCAGGTGGAAAGCCATAAACGTTTTGGTGGTGTTGTTCCTGAGGTGGCTAGCCGTCACCATGTGGAAGTGGTAACTCTTTGCATTAAAGATGCCCTTTCTGAGGCGGGAATTACTGCTGAACAACTAGATGCTGTAGCAGTAACCTATGGTCCTGGTTTGGTCGGGGCGCTCTTGGTCGGGATGGCAGCAGCTAAGGCCTTCGCTTGGGCACATGGGTTGCCTTTGATTCCAGTTAATCATATGGCTGGGCATCTTATGGCAGCGCGTGAGGTTCAAGAATTGGAATATCCCCTCTTAGCACTTTTGGTGTCTGGGGGACACACAGAGTTGGTTTATGTGTCAGAACCGGGAAATTACAAGATTGTTGGTGAGACACGTGATGATGCAGTTGGTGAAGCCTATGACAAGGTCGGGCGTGTGATGGGTTTGACCTACCCAGCTGGGCGTGAAATTGATGAATTGGCTCATAAAGGGAAAGATGTTTATGATTTTCCACGTGCTATGATTAAGGAAGACCACTTGGAGTTTTCATTTTCAGGCTTGAAGTCAGCCTTCATCAATTTGCACCATAATGCGGAGCAAAAGGGTGATGTTCTAATTAAAGAAGACCTTTGTACTTCTTTCCAAGCTGCTGTGTTGGATATTCTTTTAGCTAAGACAAAGAAAGCTTTGGAGCGCTACCCTGTCAAGACACTTGTTGTTGCAGGAGGTGTGGCAGCCAATCAGGGATTACGTGAGCGCTTGGCTGAAGAAATTACAGATGTAGATGTGGTTATCCCGCCTTTACGTCTCTGTGGTGACAATGCTGGCATGATTGCTCTAGCAGCAGCTATTGAATGTGATCAAAAACATTTTGCTGAGTTGGACTTGAATGCAAAACCAAGTCTAGCCTTTGCAGGATTTGAAGAATAAGAAGAACCTCTTACTAGTCTGGTAAGAGGTTCCTTTAGAAAGGAATTGAGTGTGTCTGACTTTCGTTTAGGTGTAAAAGCCGCGGTACCGACAGCTTTAGGCTATGTAGCTATTGGTCTAGCCTTTGGTGTTGTAGCAGCCGCTTCGGGTCTATCAGCCCTTGAGGTTGGCCTCATGTGTGCCTTGGTCTATGGTGGCTCCGCCCAGTTTGCCATGTGTGCCTTAGTAGTTGCAGGAGCTGGCCTAGGTGAGTTAACCTTGACTGTTTTCTTGGTTAATTTGCGTAACATGTTGATGAGTTTACATGCAACGACGATTTTTACAAAAACAAGCCTCTGGAATCAGCTGGGAATTGGTAGTCTGATTACGGATGAAAGTTATGGTGTTTTATTGGGAGAATATGTGCATCATAAAGATATTCCTGCTAACTGGATGCATGGTAACAATATTTTCAGCTATCTGGTTTGGATTGTATCATCAGTTATTGGTTGTTTGATTGGTTCCATGATTCCTAATCCTGAGCTTTTTGGTTTGGATTTTGCTTTGATTGCCATGTTTATAGGTTTGTTAAGTAGTCAGATTGATGCCTTGTTAGGGGAAGGAGTGCGTAAGCTACTCTTGATTTTACTATCTATTGCCGTGGCTTATCTGAGCTTTAGTGTCGTCTTGTCGGAATCTTTGGCTGTTTTAGTGGCTACTTTGGTTGGATGTAGTGTGGGGGTGATGTGTGATGGCCGTCAATGAATTTATTCTCATTGCTATTCTACTTGGGTTTGTGGTCAGCTGGGTTCCTCGTGTGCTCCCCTTTGTTTTAGTGAAATACAAGGGCTTACCAGATATCGTTGTTCGGTTTTTGCACTACTTACCAGTTTCTATCCTCTTTGCCTTGATTCTCTCTAGTCTCACGACTGAGAAGATTGGTCACTTGCCACAGTTTAAGTGGATGGAAATACTGGCTACTGTGCCAACGGTAATTGTAGCATTTAAGAGCAAAAATCTGCTCTATGCAGTAATCGTCGGTATAATATCTATGGCCCTGATTCGTTTCGTATTTTAGCAAATGAAAAGACTTGGAGTTGCTCTTAGTGAGTCGCTTCCCAAGTCTTTTTTAGTTATTGTTAAAAAAGGCAGCAATATCGTCTTCACTGAGACCAATCATTGGATCTATAGTTGACCAATTTTCTTCAGTTAAACGATAGTTTTCTTCTGTTTGCACAGGTTTGTTAACAGACTTATCCACAGGTTGTGAATAAGTGTTAACAAGATCTGGGGATGGATTGATATTTTCCGAAAAGTCTTTGTTTTCAAGGGTTTCTGAGGGGTCGTTGTTTTTCGTTTTTGTTTGATTGGAGGCGTCTGTTGCCTCATTTTTAACAATCTTTTCGACAGACTTATCAACAGCTTGTGTATAAGTTTGTTCAAAACGTTGGATGAGATAAGTATTTCGTTTAGCTCCTTCGTTGCGAACGGCATAATCAAAGGCTGCGATTTCCCCTAACATGACTAGCTTACTCTTGGCGCGTGTGATGGCGGTGTAGATGAGGTTACGTTGTAGCATACGTCCACTTTGGCGTGTGATGGGAAGGATAACGACTGGGAACTCACTCCCTTGGGATTTGTGGATTGACATGGCATAGGCCAGAGTAATCTTATTCCATTCGTTACGAGGATAGATAACCTCATTGCCATCAAAGGACATGTAAATTTCGTCCTGCTTGCTTTCAGTATATTTACCAGGGATGAGATCAGTTATGATGCCGATGTCGCCATTGAAGACATTGAGTTCGGTATCGTTGACCAGATGGAGAATTTTGTCGTTCTTACGGAAGAAAATGTCATTAAAGGCAAATTGATTGGCCTTTTCTTGAGGATTAAGTAGGTCCTGCATAATGGTATTGAGATTGTTGATACCAGCCTGTCCTCGATACATGGGAGCTAGAATCTGCACATCCTGAGCAGCGATCCCGCTCTTTATAGCGGCAGAGACAATTTTAGGAACCATCTGTGGAATATGGTTGGCATTGGCCTCAAAGTAAGAGCGGTCAGCCTTTTTCTCTGTGAAATCAGCGGGTAGTTGGCCTTGTCGCATCTGGCTAGCTAAGGTAACGATAGTGGAGTCCTCAGATTGTCTGAAAATTTTGGTCAGAGAAACCTTAGGCAAGTCATCAATCTGCAAAAGGTCAGCCAAGACCTGGCCAGGGCCTACGGAAGGCAGTTGGTCTTGGTCACCCACAATGATGACTTGGGTTGAATCAGAGATACTTTCAAAGAGTTGATTGGCCAACCAAGTATCAACCATAGAAAACTCATCGATGATAATCAAGTCGCAATCGAGATAGTCCTCTAAGGTCTTGAAATCGTCCTCGCTATTGAGTCCCAAATGTCTATGGATAGTGGCACTAGGGAGTTGTGTGAGTTCGTTCATTCGACGAGCAGCCCGTCCTGTTGGTGCCGCTAAAATAATAGGCAAATCAGACTTTTTGAGATCTAGACCGTGAAGGTCGGCATAAGTTTTAATGATTCCGTTAATAACGGTGGTTTTACCTGTCCCGGGACCACCTGTCAGGATGAATACTTTGCTTTGTAGGGCTTTGATAATGGCGTCTTTTTGCACCTTATCATAAGTAATACCAAGCTCCTCTTCCGCCTCTTCAAGACTTGCTTGGATTTTGTCCTCTGTACTGATGTCAGGTTGGTCTTTCATGATACGAGTTAGGTGGGTATAGATGCCCTGTTCCGCAAAATATAGGGTATTATCAAAGATTTTAGTCTCTACATTTTGCACTTTATCCTCTTGGATGAGATTGGTTAATTCCTTAGCGACCAAGGCGGGGTCCAGTTCAATCTGACGAGCACTTTCCAAAGGATGATAGTTCGTTCGAGCAAAGCTTTGGCTTCGATGTAGGTGTCGCCTTCTTCCATACTGGCTTCTAGCAGACAATGAATCAAGGCAGCTCGTAAGCGCTCAGGAGCATCACTAGCAATGCCGAGACGTTCAGCCAGTTGATCCGCCATTTTAAATCCAATTCCTTGAACTTCCTCTACCAAGAGATAAGGGTGTTCCTCAATAAGATTAAGCGATTCTTCCTTATATTGGTTGAAAATTTGTGAGGCAGCCTTTGGAGTGAGTCCATAGCTGGAAAGTTTGGACAAGATTTGCTCGGTTCCATAGTTGATTTTTAACTTTGCAACGAAGGCTTCTCGGTTTACCTTTGAAAGGTTAGATATCTGCTCTAACTTGCTCGGGTCCTCGAGAATCTTGTCAATAGGGTCTTCACCATAAATCTCGACAATACGCTCAGCTGTTTTCTTACCAATCCCCTTAAAATTGTCGCTGGCGAAATACTTGATAAGACCGCTAGCAGAAGGTTTTGACCGTTCGTAGCGTGTCATTTGGAGTTGTTCACCATATTTGGGATGATTGGTTAGCTGACCCCAGAAGGTATAATCTTCACCTTCCATGACATCTCCCATGGTTCCTGTAACAATGATTTCATAGTCCTCAAAATCACTGTCTGTTTCGTCAATTTCTAAGAGTAGAATACGGAAAAAATTACTAGCGTTTTCGAAAATGACGCGTTCGATAGTTCCTGAAAAATAAAATTCTTGCATGTGTTTTTCCTAGATACATAATAAGGCTGGGTTTCCCCAACCTTATCTTATTTAGTGTTTTTAGTTATCCTCAACGGTACCAATTTTATTAAGTGGCCAGAAGCGGGAATTTGACCTCTCCTACAAGAGCACTCTTGTCAAAGTAACCAACTGCTCGACTATCTTTGGAAACAATACGGTTGTCTCCAAGTAGGAAATATTTACCTTCAGGAACAGTGACAGAGAAGGTCGTGTTACCGTCAGCATTGGTTGTAAAAGCCTTGGCATCCTTAGCTAGTTGTTGGAAGTAGCCACTCTTGCTCTTGTCATCGTTGTAAGCATATTCTTTTTGTAGCTTATCCTTGGCAAAGGCAGCTTGGAATTCTTGAGGTATTCTTCCTTGACTTCTTTACCGTTGACAGTAAGTTTATCGTTTTGATAGGTAATGGTATCACCTGGCATACCGATGATACGTTTGACGATTTGTTTCGTCTTACCGTCTTCGACTTCCTTGGCAACGACAATATCGAAGCGTTCAATGGATGTGTGTTTCAAAACGATAACACGTTGATTATTGGCTAGAGTAGGATCCATTGAGTGGCCGTCAACCTGGACAGGGAGCCAAAGGAAGAGGCGAGTCAAAAGGAAAAATGTGATAAAGAGGATAAAGAGTCCCCATTCACGAAGTAAAATGAGGAAGTATTGGGTCCATTTGTTTTTCATAGTTAAGGCCTTTCAGGGTTATTTTAAGCGTTGGTAGGCTTTTTTGGTATTGGCGAAATGATATTTAGCAGTAGCTTGGAGAGCCTGATCTCCGTAGGCTTGAAGAAGCTTAGTTGCGACCTGGTCAGATTTAGCACCAGCACCTGAAGGAAGGGTGTAGCCAACCTCTTGGCTGAGTTTGTCCAAATTTTCCAGGAAGAGATTGCGAGCGATGATAGAGCTCACCGCGACAGCTAAGTATTTCCCCTCAGCCTTTTCTTCTAAAGTGATAGGAAAGTCAAAACGATTGCGTTCATTCTTGAGGTATTTTTGATAATTTTTCTCACTGGTGAAGGCATCAATGACAATCTTATCTGGTTTAGCACCTGATTGTAACAATAGGAAGATAGCCTGATTGTGGAGAGCTACTTTAACAGACACAGCATTATGACTCTTACCGTCTCCAACCACTTCATTATACTTTCTAGGCGAAAGAAGAAGTGCCTTGTGAGGAATTTTCTCCTCCAATATAGGTGCAATCTGACGAATCTTGATATCATTAAGATTTTTAGAATCATCGACCCCAAGAGATTTCAAAAAGGCATGGTCAGCTGGGGTAACTAGACTAGCTACAACAGCTAGACCACCAAATAGGAGCCATTTCCGACTTCATCTGATCCAATTAGGGCTAGGTTTTGCCCATCAGGTGAATGCTTAGGTTCAGCTTGGTACCCAAAACGGCTAGCCAAGACTTCTGGCTTAGCTCCTTGGAAAGTTACCTTTCCTGAAGTATAGGCGATGACACTTATTCCATCGACCTTGGCTGAAAAACTTGCATAAGGATTTTTAGTCGCAGTGGCATAGCTGGCCAGGTCCTTTTGGAGTGTCGAAATCTGCTCTGCTGTCATTTTTAATACGATTGTGCCCATGAAATCTATTTTAGCACAAAAAAGGAGAATTGGTAGATATTTTACAGACTCGGATTCCTTGAAAATTATTTTTCTAAAGAAGTGCAAAGTCTAAAATTTACGAAAGTTAAAATTTAGGATATAATGATTAGAAAGAGAATGCCTAACCATGCTCTTTTTTCCACAATTAGAGAAAATGGGTTGGCATTTAAGTATCGAACACGCCTCAGAGTAAGTGTCTGAATCTTGCTAAAAATGGCGATATAAAAGCAATAAAATAAGGAGAAGCTGCGGTGGCGAATCCGTGACCACCATTGATTGGCAGCTAACAAGCAAATGGCAAATAAGAACCGTTACAAATTTCATTTTGGAGAGAAGAACCTCACGCTAACAACTGATAAGGACAACCTTTTCATGGAAGAGGTTGAGCGTGTTGCCCACGAGAAATATAAAATTATCAAAGAGCAGATGAAAAATGCTGACAATGAAACAATCGCTATCCTAATGGCTATCAATTCTTTGTCAACTCAGTTGGAACGCGAAATTCAAGTTGAAGATATGGAAAAAGAGTTGGAAACGTTGAGAGCTAAGCAACTTGAACAGCTCAAGGTCAAGGCGACAGCTACAAATGACGATGAGGATGACGCATGATTGGACTCCTTGTCTTAGCCATTATGGCTTGGAATTTCTACATTGGCTACCGTCGTGGCCTCTTTATGCAAGCTTATTACGTGGTTTCAGTCATTATCGCCATGTGTGTGGCGGCCTATTTCTACCGGTCGCTAGGAGAGGCTATCAATCTTTGGGTACCTTATACCAATCCAACCAAGGATGCTAGTATAGCTTTCTTTAAAGATCAGAACATCTTTTCACTTGACCGTGTCTATTATGCGGGCGTTGCTTATTTTGCTATCTACTGTATAGCCTATTATGGCTTACGCTTTCTTGGTATTTTCTTCCACTTTGTGAGAATTGAGCGACTTGATCAAAGACGTTACCAAGTGGTAGGTGGCGTCTTGGCCACCTTAGTGAGTCTTGTGCCTTTGACTATGTTGGGGAATATTTTTGCGACTGTTCCTATGAACAACATTCAGACGCTTTTGTCATCGAGCTGGGTTTTACGTATCTTGATTAATGGCTATTTTCCAGTTAGTCAGATTATCCAGCATTTGTGGACAAGTGTGATATAGAAAATAGAAGTCTTCCTTGATTGAGGGAGACTCAGAATGAAGACAAACATCGTTTTTGATGTTTGTCTTTTTTATATTCTTACCTAATTCTCCGATAATCCAATAATATTGAGATATTTGGGTAGAATTATAGGTTTTTCCTGTCATCATTTTTACCAATTTTTTGATATTTAGACACGCTAAAGTAAGCCCAACCTTATCTTCCATTTTGGACTTTCCTTTTTCTCTGGTATAACGTAAGTTATGATATTCTTTAGCTGTTCCGAATAACCGTTCTATCGTTTCTTTCCGGTGTTGATACCGTTCTTTCATACCACTTTGATGGCGAATATCTTCACAGACTTCTAGGGCATCTTTCCAAATATGACGCACAACAACTTTTTGGTTCTGGCGACTTTCTGTACAAATAGCTAACAAGGGACAGGTCTTACAAATTTTAGGATTACTTTTATACTCTTGATAACCTTCACGTGTGGTTGTACGATAAGTTAACACCTTGTTCTCTGGACAAAGATAACAATCAAAATGCTCGTCATAGATAAAGTCTTTTGGACGTAAAAAATCTTTCTTACCTCTTGGTCTAGTGTAAGGGAAAACTGGTGTAATCCCTTTTTCTAGAAGAAACTTGGCAATACTAGGTGTTTTATAGCCTGAATCCGCAATAATGAATTCAGGTGAGAATGGTTCTAGTTTGAAAAAAAGAGCAGAGAAAGCCTGACTATCATGGATGTTTCCTGCTTCAACCGTATAAGCTAAGGCCCAGCCGTGTTTATCACAAGCTACTTGAGCATTGTAAGCGAAGACCTCCTTATGTTCTCCCTTATGAAACCAACCACTGTCTGGGTCCGTCGTTGATTGTTTCTTAGGTTTAGCCTCGCCTTTTTGGCGGGCTTTAAGAACTTTTTTGCGTGTTTTCTCCTATCTAAATTAATCTCAATCTCCAGTTGTTCACTCATGAATTTAGCTTTTTGATCAATAACAACAGTTTTGTACTTATGATTATTAGCAGCTGCCTTGATATGAGTCCCATCAATGAAGATTTCTGAGGGATCAATAAGCCCCGCTTCCAAAACATGATGAAGCACATGACTAAAAATGTGTGCTAACACTTCCTTGTTTTGAAAGCGTCGGCTATAGTTCTTACCGTAAGTTGTAAAATGAGGCACCTTATCGTTCAGAGATAAGCCAAGAAACCAACGGTAAGCCGTATTCACCTCAATATCTTTAATGGTTTGGCGCATAGAACGAATGCCATAAAAACATTGAATCAACGGAATTTTAACTAATAAAACGGGGTCTAGACTAGGGCGACCATTATCCGAGGAATAACTATCTTCGACAAGATCATAAATAAAAGAGAAATCAATCGTTTCCTCGACTTTTCTTAGAAAATGGTCTTTAGGCACAAGTTCATCAAGCGTATAGAATCCTACTTGACGTCGATTGTATTCGGGATTTTCTTTGTGAAACATAGGAACACCTCATCAAATACCTTTTTCTTTTATTATACTCCTTCAAAGCAAGAAAAATCCCCAGAAGTATAACTTCTGAGGACTTTGTCTTCAACCTGAGTCTTCCTTTATTAAGGGAGACTTTTTTTGTTCTTTGTTTTGGTAAGATATGAAAAAGACCGGACACAAGGTCTCAGTCTTTCTTAACTATTTTTACCCTAAGGTTGCAATGGTACATCCGGAACCACCGGCACTTTGTGGGGCATATTCAAAACTTTTAACATGGCGATGACGGCGGAGATATTTGGTAACAGCATCACGGATGACACCTGTACCAATACCGTGGATGATGTCCACCTGACTCATGTTATTAAGTAGGGCTTGGTCAATAAAGGCATCAAGCTCTTGCATGGCTTCTTCGTAACGTTTCCCACGAAGGTCTAGACGGGCACGAGGACCGCCAGATGCCTTCTTGGCTTTTTTAACTACGTTAATCTGTTTCTTCTTAGGTTGTTGGGCTTCCGCTTGGGCACGAACAAGAGTGAATTCATCCGCCTTGAGTGTCATCTTGATGAGACCTACCTGGGCTTCCCAGTTACCATTTTTGGCTTGACTGGTAAGCGTACCACGTTGACCATAGGCGGTAACGATGATATCATCTCCGACACGAGGGGCACGCGCAGCCTTTTCTTTCTTGGCCTTACGAAGGACCTTATTCTTAGAGAGGTCCACTTGTGGGGCAAGTTTCTTGAGTTTTCCTTTGGCGTCGATAACTTCATGAGGCTTGAGTTGACTCTTATCGTGGAGATTTTTGAGAATACTATCGCTCTCAGCCAAGGCTGTATCCACCATCTCTTGAATTTCTTTCTGAGCCTTTTCGAGTTCCTTGTCGTACTCATGGGAGAATTCGTTATAGAGTTTCTTGACCGCACGGTTGAATTTAAGGTTCTCTTGCTCAACGTTCTTGATGTGCTCCAGACGTTTTTGTGTTTCCACAGTTTGGGCTTCAAGTTGCTCGATGATACGGTTGACATCACTATCAGTATCCGTGAGGTTTTCTGCTTCCTTGACAATAATCTCATTCAAACCGAGGCGACGAGCAATCTCAAGGCATTAGAACGACCAGGAACCCCCTGCATAAAACGATAGGTAGGGCTTAAAGTCGCTGTGTCAAACTCCATGCTGGCATTTTCCACATGTTGCGTCTCAATCCCATAGGCCTTAAGCTCAGGATAGTGAGTAGTAGCCATGGTTTTAATCTGGCTCAAACGGAGGTGCTCTAGGATTGCCATGGCTAGACTAGCCCCTTCCTGAGGGTCAGTACCAGCCCCAAGCTCATCGACCAAGACAAGACTGTTGCTGTCGGCAGCGTCCAGAATCTCGACAATGTGGGTCATGTGACTAGAGAAAGTTGACAAACTCTGTTCGATAGACTGTTCATCCCCGATGTCCGCAAAAATCTCTTGGAAAATGGCTACACGACTACCCTTATCAGCCAAAATTGGAAGGCCAGATTGAGCCATCAGTTGAGCTAATCCCAGAGTTTTAAGCATGACCGTTTTACCACCGGTATTGGGACCTGTAATGACAATGGCTGTGAGGTCCTCATCAAAGCGCAAATCGTTGGCCACTGGATTGACCAAGAGCGGGTGACGAACGTTAAGCAGTTGGAGTGTTTGGTTGTCACTAATCTTTGGAATAACCGCTTTCTTATCTTGGAGATAGAGGTATTTTCCTCGAATAAAGTCCATGTGACCCAAAATCCAAGCGTTGTTAGCGATAGCAGCAGCTTGCGGACGGAGTTGATCAGACAATTCATGCAGGATACGAGCCATCTCATGACGTTCGTCTGCACGTAATTGTGTAATTTCTTCGTTAAGCTGGATAACGGCGCGTGGCTCGATATATACTGTGTTTCCAGAGCTTGAGATGTCATGCACAACCCCAGCAATACGGTTACGGTAGGTATTTTTGACAGGAAGCACTGAACGACCATTACGACTAGCAATTAAACTTTCAGCCAACATGTGACCAGATTTCTTGAGAATGTCTTGCAAGGTCTGGCGAATAGCATCATCGCAAGATTTGAGTTGACGACGGATATTCTGCAACTCAGGGCTAGCAAAATGCTCAATGAAACCACCGTCATTGATACTTTGAAGGCTACCTTGTAGACTTGGGAAGGCTTCAATCTTTTCGAAAAGACGTTTGAGAGCGACGAGCTCAACATTTTCAAGGTCAGCGTAGAAGCGACCAAGGTCAGCTGAAGCTTGTAGCACTTTCTTGATGGCAATAAGCTCCTGAATGTTGAGGTCAGCATCCAGTTCCAAGCGACGCAAGGGCTCAGAAATATCTCGCAAGCTACCAATGGCAAAGCCATGGTGCTCTACGAAAATCTCAGCCATTTCTTGAATTTCTGTAAATTGATTTTGAATTCTTTCTGAATTGGTCATAGGCACCAAGTCACGTAACTCCGCCTGAGCCTGTTCAGTCTGCAGGTATTCTGTGAACTGGTCCTTGACCTTGTTAAATTCTAATTGGTCTAAAATCTTTGTGTTCATAGCTTCTATTATAGCACATTTGCCTATGGGGCGTGGAGGTGGGAAATGCCTGAGGTCGTTTTATGAGCGGCCTTTTGTCATCAGATGTTGACTAGCTACTTTTACAAAAGAGTCTCTCTAAAATAAGAGATTTTCAATTAAAACCAATGCTCTCATCTATGCTATAATAAACCTATGACTAATCAGAAAAAATTACTCCTAATTGACGGTTCATCCGTTGCCTTTCGTGCTTTTTTCGCACTTTATAATCAAATTGACCGTTTTCGTAACAATAATGGCCTTCATACCAATGCTATCTACGGTTTCCACCTTATGTTGGACAACCTGCTTGAGCGTATCCAACCGACTCATGTCTTGGTAGCCTTTGATGCTGGCAAAACAACTTTCCGTACCGAGATGTTCGCAGACTACAAGGCTGGTCGTGCTAAGACACCAGAGGAATTCCGTGAGCAGTTCCCTTATATCCGTGAGATGTTGGCTGCACGTGGTATCGCCTATTATGACTTGGCTCAGTACGAGGCAGACGACATTATCGGTACCTTGGCTAAGATGGCTGAAAATACCAGTGAGGACTATCAAATTACTGTTGTCTCTGGGGATAAAGACTTGATTCAGCTGACTGATGAAAATACTGTCGTTGAGATTTCGAAGAAAGGTGTGGCTGAGTTTGAGGCCTTCACACCTGACTACCTCATGGAGAAAATGGGGATTACTCCAGCGCAATTCATCGACCTCAAGGCCCTCATGGGTGATAAGTCCGATAATATTCCAGGGGTTACTAAGATTGGTGAAAAGACTGGTCTCAAGCTCCTCTTGGAACACGGTTCCCTTGAAGGTATCTATGAGCATATTGATGAGATGAAGAAGTCCAAGATGAAGGAAAATCTCATCAATGATAAGGAGCAAGCCTTCCTTTCTAAAACTCTGGCGACCATTGATACCCAGTCTCCTATTGAAATTGGCTTAGATGATACGGCCTTTACGGGACCTGACCTTGAAAAATTGGCAGCCTTTTATGACGAGATGGGCTTTGTTCAGTTCAAAAATGCCCTTGGTGGAGAGGCTGTTCCGCAGGATTTTGATGTGGCCTATGCAGAGCCTAGTCAAGTGACAGAAGCTCACTTTAGCTCTGACGATTTCTTCTATTTTGAAATCCTCGGTGACAATTATCACATAGAACCTATCATCGGTTTTGCTTGGGGGAATGACAAGCAGATTTATGCGTCTACAGATACAGACCTACTCAAATCAGAAGCCTTCCAGGCAGCTCTTTCAAAAGCTGTTAATATCTACGATTTCAAGCGAAGTAAGGTCCTTTTGAGCCATCTAGGTATTGACTTGCCTACGGCTAATTTTGATGCACGTCTGGCCAAGTATCTGCTCTCAACCGTTGAAGACAATGAATTGTCAACCATTGCCCGTCTCTATACGGACCTACCGTTAGAAACAGATGAAGTGGTCTATGGCAAGGGGGGCTAAGCGTGCGGTTCCTGAAAAAGATGTCTTACTCAGCCACCTGGCTAAAAAAGTCAAGGTCCTTCAGGTTGCTAAACCGGTTATGCTTGAAAAATTGGCTGAACACGGTCAATCAGAGCTTCTCTTTGACATGGAGTTACCACTGGCAAATGTGTTAGCTAAGATGGAAATCGCTGGTATTAAGGTTAAGGGACAAACCCTTAACGAGATGGCAGTGGAAAACCAAGTAGTCATTGATAAATTGACCCAAGAAATCTACGAAATGGCGGGCGAGGAGTTCAATATTAACTCGCCTAAACAGTTGGGTGTTATCCTCTTTGAAAAGATGGGTCTACCTTTGGAATACACTAAGAAAACCAAGACAGGTTACTCAACAGCTGTGGATGTCCTTGAACGATTAGCACCAATTGCTCCAATTGTAGCTAAGATTTTGGAGTACCGCCAAATCACTAAGCTTCAGTCTACCTATGTCTTGGGGCTTCAGGATTATATCCTTGAGGATGGTAAAATCCATACCCGTTATGTGCAAGATTTAACTCAGACAGGTCGTTTGTCATCAGTGGATCCCAACTTGCAAAATATTCCTGTTCGCTTGGAGCAAGGTCGTCTCATCCGTAAGGCCTTTGTCCCATCGACTGAGGACGCAGTGCTTTTAAGCTCGGATTACTCACAGATTGAGTTGCGCGTGCTGGCTCATATTTCGGGAGATGAGCATTTGATTGCAGCCTTTAAAGAGGGGGCAGATATCCATACCTCTACAGCCATGCGTGTCTTTGGCATTGAAAAGCCAGAGGATGTCACACCTAACGACCGTCGTAATGCAAAGGCTGTTAACTTCGGGATTGTTTATGGCATTTCTGATTTTGGTCTTTCTAACAACCTTGGCATTAGCCGTAAGAAGGCCAAGGAGTATATCGACACCTACTTTGAACGTTATCCTGGTATCAAGGCCTATATGGATAATGTGGTTCGTGAAGCCAAGGATAAGGGCTACGTAGAAACTCTCTTCCACCGCCGTCGTGAGTTGCCAGATATTAATTCTCGTAACTTTAACGTCCGCAACTTCGCAGAGCGTACAGCTATCAACTCTCCTATCCAAGGAAGTGCTGCTGATATCCTCAAGATTGCTATGATTAACCTAGACAAGGCTCTGGTAGAAGGTGGCTATAAAACTAAGATGCTCCTACAGGTGCACGATGAAATCGTCCTTGAGGTGCCAAACGACGAACTTGTAGCGATGAAAGCCTTGGTTAAAGAAACTATGGAAGCTGCAGTCGAACTCGCTGTCCCTCTCATCGCAGATGAGAATGACGGCCGCACATGGTATGAGGCAAAGTAAAACATGAAAGAAAATTTTCCATTTGCCTATTGAAAAACACCAGATATGCTAGTGGTTCCGAAAAGTTTTTAACGATGTATCAAAAAAGTCCCCCTAAAGTGTTATATTAGATAGGGGTTCCCGACCAGTAGCTAATATACTAATGAGACTTGCTAGTCGGGTCAGCTAGCAAAGGTGGTGCTGAAGTGGAACTATTCGGTGGTTTTTTAAGCCTTGGCCGGTAGCAGAGGCTTTCATCCGAAGAGCAAGTTACAAGTTCTAATCTATGAACTTAGAAAGGAAGGAATAACTTAGAACAGCTCTCAAATAAATTTGGAATAAACATTTCTAATTTTAGTTATATAATTAAATTGATTAGTCGTTAACCTTTATTTTATAATTAGATAAACAAATTTGAATTTCTGGAGTAGTAGTGCAATGAAAAAAAGGATAAATATAAGAATTTGATTTTTCGCATATACGGTTTTTATATACATTTGTAACGGTGCTAAACAGCATTTTGTATTTATATAACGGAATATATGAGGATCCGAGCGGAAACTGGCACGAAATAGACAGAGCAATCATAGTTTTTAATAGGTGTAGTGGCATATGCTCTTGTTACAGAGCTGATTATAAAGCCTATGGTTCTAAGATATGCAGTTTCGTACATACCGACAGTTTTGCTTGCATTTTTTTATGTATGGTCTACGAGCTTTTAGAGAAAAATTTAGCTCAGTCCGCGTATATGGACATCTGGATAAATTTCACGTCTATGTTCGTTATATTTTTGTATAGTCCATTTTATTGTGTACAAATGTAGAAAAAAAGAAAGAGACAATGAAGTAAATTAATTCCAATTTATAGGATTGTATACGGCAAAG